>Ga0206936_1004_pt1 | contig 85779 bp, 73 predicted proteins | sample Alteio_BWOrgHeat_14_FD_152922 | JGI IMG/M metagenome (GOLD analysis project Ga0206936, IMG submission 152922) | Enriched cells from forest soil in Barre Woods Harvard Forest LTER site, Petersham, Massachusetts, United States -... | ecosystem: Environmental > Terrestrial > Soil > Temperate forest >... | reverse complement strand
ACGCTGCCAAGACATCCAGCTCCTGCGCCAACGTCCTGCTAACTCAGTGGGACAAGCTTGCCAAAAACCTGATTCGCCTGACCCCCAAGTTTCAGGCCTAAACTCTCAAATGGCTCCATTTGGAGCCATTTGAGATTCCTTAATTTTCTACAAATTATTTTCCTGAGTTATGTTACTAAGGTGATGTATGTCTAATTTGCCGGTGAAAGAGCGAGATGCCGGAATGGCGCGCGTCGGCAGCCCGTATCCGGTGGCTGAAACTGTGCGTCGGTTGGAGGTTGTGCTTGCGGGGAAAGGCATTCCCGTGCTGGCGCGGATCAATCATAGCGCTGGTGCAGCTGTAGTCGGCCTAACGATGAAGCCGACTGAGCTGCTGATCTTCGGAAATGCCAAAGCTGGGACGCCGTTGATGCTGGCCGCGCCTACCACGGCGATCGATCTTCCGCTCAAGGCGCTGGTTTGGGAAGATCAGGCTGGGGACGTCTGGGTTTCGTACAACACTCCGCAGTATCTGCAAGGTCGGCATCGTTTTCCGGAAGAGCTGATCGCTAACATTGCTGGCATTCGTGGGATTGTGGATGCGGCGGTGCAGGCTTAGGAATAGGCTAAGCAGCTTTGGGTTCCATGAAGAGTTTTCCTGCCAGGGCGAGCAGCAGGAGCATTCCCGAACAGATGGCGAAGACACTGCGCACGCTGGTTACCTGAGCCAGAGCGCCTGAGAGCAGCAAGCCGAGGATCTGCGCTGAAAAGATTACTGACATTACTGTGCTGCCGACGCGGCCCATCAGTTCGGGCGGGGTTTCCTGCTGCATCAGGGTTTGAGTAGGAATGATGATGCCGGCTACGGCGAGTCCAATGAGGAAATCGCCAAGCAGCGTGCTCCAGACTTGTGTAAACGCGGTGAGCAACGCGAGCCCGGCGACGATCCCGAGCAAGCCGGAATATACAAGTACGGTGTTGCGTATCTTTGCGCCGAAGGTGTTGAGCATATTGATGCCGATGAGTATTCCGATACCAATCATGGCGCTGGCCCAAGCGTAGATTGTGTTGCCCGCGTGGATGGCATCGCGGACGTAAACCGCGATCAGCGGTCCGAAACAACCCATGATGAACATGCCTGCTGCCAGGGCGAGGATGACGAAGAGGAGCCCGGCGTGGTGCAAGATGAAGGAGAGGCCCTGCTTCATGTCGTGCCAGACTTTGGCTATTGCTCCCTTATCTTCGGCGACGGTGTGGTGATGCACGGCTGCCGAACGTTTGATGGTGAGCGAGGCGATGAAGCATGCAGAAGCAAAAAAGCTTGCGGCGTCGAGAATGTAACAAGCCTTCCAGCCAAGAAATCCGACGAGCATGCCGGCTACGGCAGGGCCGATGATACGCATCATGAACATGACCTGCTGCATGAGCGCGTTCGATGACCGCAGGCCGTGGAGCGGAACGGCTTCGCGAATGACCACGCCTTGTGCGGGGCCGAAGAAACTGGAGACTATGCTGATAGCCGCCAGGATGAGATAGAAGTGCCATATCTGCGTCGAGACAAGCAGGAGCAAGCAAAGCACGCCGCGAATCAAGTCGCTGGAGATTAGAGTGCGCTTGAGCGGCCAGCGATCAACGAAGACCCCGGCGAGGATGCCGAGTACGGCGATGGGCACCTGGTAGGAGATTTGCACGCCGGTGACTTGCTGCGCTGTGGCGTTGAGTTTATATGTGAGCAAGCCGATCACTGCGAAGAGCGCCACAAAATCGCCAAAGTTGGAGACGATCTGCGCGTACCAGAGCCGACGCATGACTGTGATGCGCAGCACTTCACGCATGGACAAGGGAACCGGCGCGGCAGTTGTGGATGCGTTGACTACGGCTTCGCCGAAAGCTTCTGATTGGGTCGAAGAAGAACTCATATCGGTCACTTCATGTTAACTGAAGTCCGATTTTAAAATTTGGTGTGACTGCTAAGACAAAGCATTCGCTTTGCCAAGACCGGTCGCCGCCTGCACTATTTCGCCATGGACTTGATGAAGGTGAGGATCATCACAGAGTTAGCTGGCAGGTCGACTGTGCAGGTCTTCAAACAGCTAATCGTCGAATGAACTGGTGCTAGCGCATGAGGATTGCTAAAGGTATTGCGCGGGTTGGACGAGCCCGCCTTCAGCGTGTCCATTTCGACGTTTGCAGTGTGAGCGAAAGACTTTAGCTCGACGATTGTGCTTAGAGAATGCGTTCGTTCAGCATTGGATAGCTTGAGGAACAAGCGTGACCCATCGGCGGATCGGGTTGAAACGGCGTCTACTGTTTTAACGTCGGGACGCAGTTCTGGAGACTCCAACGTGATGCTTAGGCGGTCAGTGCCGGGATGATCCGCGTACATCTTGAGAGCGTAGTACTGCGCAGTGCCATAGATGCGGTCGCGGCTGGCCTGGATAACTCCACCAGGCCAGCCATTGAGCAGGTCAGAGATCGAGTTTGCCTCGACGGTATCACCATCGCGTTCGAAACCATTCATCATCCGAGCAGCCCAAACGGCGCCGGTCATGCTCTGTATGGTGTCGGCGCCGTAGAAGAGATTCCACTCGTTGACGATCTGCCTGATGTTGCGCCCCGGGGCGAGTTGCGCGATGAGCTCTGCGGTGTGGCGATAGCCGTGTTCGAATTCGCCGGCTTTGGCCATGACTTCAGCATAGGGGTCGGCGGCCTTCGCATTCTGAGAGACTGAGGTGTAGTCGTGAATCGCGAGGTAGTCGATGACGGGACCGGCAATCTTGAGGACTGTAGAGTTCCATGCCTCTTGCTCGGGCATGATGCCCTCGCCGACGGTGATGAGCCTGATGCTGGGATCGACGGTGCGCATGGCGTTTACGTAGCGCACTGCTGCACGGGCGTAGTTCTCGGCTGTGGTATGACCGCGCACCCAGTCGCCGAAGATCTCGTTACCGAGTTCCCACTGCTTTACGGCGTAGGGTTCGGGATGTCCGTTAGCTGCGCGCATCGCGCCATATTTCGAGGTGGCTGGACCGTTAACGTACTCGACCCACGCCGCTGCTTCTTCTGCAGTGGCGCCAGCGCCTTCGACGTTGACGGTGATGGATGGCTCTATATGCAACCGCATGCAGAGGGCTAGATATTCATCCGTTCCAAGATCACCGGGTTCGGGCGCATTGGACCATGCCTTGTTGATCCAAACGGGACGCAGATCGCGTGGGCCGATGCCCCACTGCCAGTGATAGTCCTGAGCGACATTACCGCCGGGCCAGCGGATGAACGAGGGATGCAGTTGCGCAATCATCGCTTCAGAGTCGGCGCGCACTTCGCGCTGTGCGCTAGCGGGCTCCAGAGATGCCTGGTCGATGAAGAGAGTTCCGCGGCCGCCGAAGAGGAAAGTCAGTTTGGCGAAACGGTCGGTCTGCTTTGGGCTCAACTGAAAGCGATATTGCTTCCACTCTCCGCTTGCATCGGAGCTTAGGTCCGTAACGGTGGCTTCGGCGTAGGTTGCGCCATCGGTATTGTCTTCTTCCAGGAGCGCAGTGATCTTGCCTGAGTAGCCACGGTTTTGAACGCCTGAGGGAGCCGGTCTCTTGACCCAGAGATAACCGTTGTATTGCTGGTGGGCAACGATTGATAGATGGCCTTGTGAAAAGCCTCGGCGGCTATCGTTGACGTCTCCGGGCTCGACAGTTACGCGGAGTGAGTGTTGGGGGAGATTGCCGCTCGACGGCATGTCGGGGCGGAACAGTTTTGGATAGGCTTCATCGGTGGTCTGCACGAAACGGATTGCTCCTCCGTTATCATTGCGTTCGTCCGGCTCGATCTGCCAGTGCGCCGGAAGGCTGAGGTAGTCAGGGGCATCTTCGAAGGAACGGTCGAGGAGCATCTCCGCGGTCATTCCGCGTTTGACGTCTTCATTCATCATTTCTACGAAGGCGGCATACATCCGCGGACTGACATGATTCTCGACTTTGGCTGCGTCGATGGTGATCTTGACCTGCTGGGAACTGGCACGGAGAGTCAGCGCAATGATGATGGCGGAGAGGAGGGAAATGCGTTTGATTCTGGCAGTAGAGGAGCTCATGTCGCTCATTATCTTATCGGAGGAACTAGCAGACTGAGCTGGTGATGACGGCGTTGGTGCTCTTTCACTGCTATCGGTTGGGTTTCGCTGCTACACTTGCTCGTTGATTGCACATGAGTGAGATACCTCGCGGTGGAGGGTTATGGCTGGGACTGGCGTAGGTGAAAATATGAGCCGCTATCCGGATATTCACACGGTGAATGAACTGTTCCTGAGAATTGCCGGATCGAAGCGATCTGATGCGATGCTTTGGCAGGACGAGGCCGGGCAGTGGCAGAAGATTTCTTCGGCGGATGTTTACGGACGTGTGCGGGCGCTGGCCAAGGCCTTTCTGGACTGGGGTATCCAATGCGGGGATCGCATCGCGCTGCTGAGCGAAAATCGTTGGGAGTGGCCGATTACAGACTTTGCCGTGCTTGCGATTGGTGCGGTGGATGTACCGATTTATCCGACTCTGACGGCAGAGCAGATTGGCGCGCTGCTGAGTGATTCAGGGGCGCGGGTGATCGTGGTTTCGACGCGTGCTCAGTACGACAAGGTGCAGGCGGTGAGAGAGGGATCTCCGCTTGAGCATGTGGTAATGATGGACTCCGCCAATGTGCCGCCGGATGCGGTGATGTTTGCTTCGCTGATACGTGATTTGGATGGGAAGGGTAGCACGCGGGATCCAGAGTTTGATGCGCTTGTCGAGTCCTCTCAGCCATCGGAACTGGCTACTCTGATCTACACGTCGGGTACGACAGGCGAGCCCAAAGGCGTGATGCTGACGCATAGCAATCTCGCGTCGAATACCAGTTATGCAACGCGCGAGTTCGGGTTTGGTCCGCAGGATTCTTCGGTATCGTATCTGCCGCTCTCGCACATTACGGCGCGGGCTCTGGACTATGCGATGTTCTTCAACGAAGCGCAGGTTGCTTACTGTTCGCAGTTCGACAAATTGCCACTGGCGTTGAAGCAGGTGAGGCCGACGGTGCTGGTGGGCGTGCCTCGGGTGTACGAGAAGATTCGTCAGGGTGTGGAGCAGAAGTCGGCGGTTTCTGCAATGAAGGCGAAGATATTAGCATGGGCGGTGGCGAAGGGGGCTGGTTATCGCGATGCCATTCACGATGGACAGCGGCCTGGTTCGGTGATGTGGAGACTTGCCAATAAGTTGGTTTACAGCAAAATTCACGAGGCGTTCGGAGGACGGGTGAACCGCTTTGTGTCGGGTGGCGCGCCATTGGGAATCGATACTGGGAATTGGTTCGCTTCGGTGGGGATTTCGGTGCTTGAAGGCTACGGGCTGACGGAGACTTCGCCGGTGATTGCTATCAATACTCCCCTGGTGCATCGCATGGGCTCAGTTGGTAAGCCGCTGCCAAATGTGGAGTGCAAGCTGGCGGCGGATGATGAGTTGCTGGTGCGCGGGCCGGGGATATTTCAAGGCTATTGGCAGAAGCCGGATGCGACGCGAGCGTGCATCGACAACGATGGGTGGTTCTCGACGGGAGATATCGCGAAGATCGATGGGGACGGCTTTCTGTACATTACCGATCGCAAGAAGGAATTGCTCAAGACTTCCGGGGGTAAGCTGATCGCTCCGCAGCCGATCGAGGGTAAGTTGAAGACGAATATGCTGGTCGCGCAGGCTGCCCTGGTAGGTGACAGGCGCAAGTTTGCAAGCGTGTTGATTTCGCCGAATTTTGCGGCGCTGGAGGATTGGGCGCGGCAACAGGGTATTACAGCGCAGACACGTCGGGAGCTGGTAACGGACGGGAAAGTGATTGCGCTGTACGGCGAGATTGTGAGCAAGGTGAATGGAACTCTTGCGAACTTCGAGACGATGAAGCGGTTTCGCGTTGTGCCCGACGAGTGGGCCCTCGATACCGGGGAATTGACGCCGAGCCTGAAGTTGAAGCGGCGAGTGATTACGGAGCGATACGCGGAGTTGATCGCGGGCCTTTATGCCGACGAGGCCACCGCACACGGCGAATAGGCTTGACCATGCGACGGCGTAGTACGCCGCCGCTTGTCCAGAGGCGCTCTAGTGACTGAAAGAAGGGTGCGCCCAAGGCGCCCACCATCAATATGGAACCGAAGAGGACTACGGCGTCGATGCTGAGGCGTCCACCTGATTTGGCCCAGTAGACGTCAGGGTCGAGGTTGAGCCAGAGGGTGAATTCGTCCAGCGTGAGGGCGGCGCCGACTCCATAGGAGATCGACATCAGCCGGCTGAGCAGGATGGACAGAGGTGAGTGTGCTCGGCCCAGGTCCAGGAGCCAGCCGTAGCCTACGAAGAGCAGGATGAGGATTCCCCAGACGAGGTGATGGATGTGCTTGCCGCCCATGATCACCCAGTCGAACGGGCCTCCGCCGCGTGCGGCCTGATAGGCCACCAGGCGCACGGTCAGGAAGGTCAGGAAGAATGCTACCCAGGCGAGAAAGATTCGACGGCGCGGCCGATCGGGGATAGAAGTACGGACCAGATAACCGAGTCGAGTGAGTTGCAGAACGACCAGCAAAACGGTAGCGATAAGGAAAACAAAAACAAGCAGGACGATCGTTCCGTTTTGCGGCATACGAGTCTATTGAAACACCGCGCGCGGCAATCGCCAAATCGTATTCGGTGCGAAGTGCAGTGAAATCAGTTGTCAGCTGTTTGAATGGCTTCGACGACCTTGGGCCACTTCCGAACGGGCAGGAGGGTTTTGGCGCCGCGCGGATGCGGCGGCGCCATGCCTGGGAGAGGGGCTCTATGTGCGGGAGTGTTGCTGTGATTTCCACTCTTCGGAGTGGAAGAGTCTGGGACCGACTTCGATGAGGCGGGGCATCATGTTGAAGACTGCTACCCGGCTCCAGGGGCGCCCGCTGCGGGTACGGAAGCCTTTCTCGTTGAGGTCGCTGACGATGGAGGAATAGGAGAAATCCTGCGCGAGCAGGTCCATCATCAGGAGCAGGGCATGGTTTTCCTGTGGGTCTACCTCGAGGCGCAGGCCATCGTCGGAGATGCGGAGGCCGTATGGAATGTCTTCGCCGAACGCGCCGTCGGAGGGAATCTCCGAGTCGGGTAGTTCGCGACGCCATTCGATAGAAACCATGCGCCAGCCGGCTGCGGTGCGTTGCTGGATGATCTCAGGGCTCTGCGGTCCTGAGATAACATCGCGAATCCGTTCAAAGTGCGCCATTAGATGCCTCCGTGGATTGGACTTGCACGCGAGAGTGATGCAATTTTGCGGCCACGGAGTGGCAATTTGCAAGAAGTCTGTGATGAATGACTTGGGGGACGGGTTAGAGAGCGCGAGGTTAAGGATCGTGTCCATTCATGGGAATCTATGTTCAATTCTGGACGCATTCGGTGCTCCTTCGGACGGCCTGGGAAGCTTGTGTTCCTTTCGGGGCATATCGTCATTCGCCCGTGGCTTCTAATAACCCTGAAAGCAACGCGGCGCACGACCGGATTTTATTGACCGCGATTTCAGCAAACGAGGTGAAGGATGCGTGCATTGAAGATTTTTGGATTGATGACTGCGGTTGTCGGTCTGTTCTTTATCAGCGGTCGGCAAGCGCCAGCGCAAGTGTCGGTCAATATTGGCATGGCGCCGGTGTGCCCGTATGGGTATTACGAAGATCCTCCGTACAACTGCGCTCCGGATGGCTACTATGGGCCGGAATGGTTCACGGGTGGTGTGTTCATTGGAGCCGGGCCATGGTTTCATGGACCGCATGACTTCCATGGGCATGTTGATCATGCTTACGACTATCGGCATGGCTATCATGGGGCCTACCCGCATCCCGGGGATCATCCTGTAGAACATCGGCAGGAGTTTCATGGCAAGGAGATGCACGATGCTCATGGACATGAGTACCACGAACCGCATCGTTAAGACAGTGATGCGATTTCTTCAGATTCAAAGAGAAGGCCCTCTTCGGAGGGCCTTCTCTTTGCGTGTCGAGTTGTTGGGACGGGACTTTGACAGGGCTTAGTCGATCCTTTGCGGCATGCCGACTTTTCGCCAGAGCTGGCATGCACCGTTCTCAAAGGTCGAACCAGGGTTGAGACCGAGTCTGGGTGTGCAGTGATCTGCATCGAGGAACTGGCCTCCGTGCTTTAACTGCAGGCGATACCATCCGTCGCCTGCGGGGACGAATCGCCAGAGTTGGCACGCGCCATTGTCAAAGGTAGAACCGGGGTTGAGGCTGATAGGCGATCCGCAATGATCGGCGTCGAGGTATTGGCCGCCATGCTTCAACTGCAGGCGGTACCATCCGTCACCGGCTGGGATAAGCCGCCAGAGTTCGCAAGCGCCGTTCTCAAAAGTGGAGCCTGGATTCAATGTCACGGGGGACCCGCAGTGGTCGGCATCCAGATACTGGCCTCCGTGTTTCAATTGAAGCCGAAAATACTCTGGTTGCTGCGCATAGCCATCGCCTACGACAAGGAGGCCAACGAAACCGGCTATGGCAAATGCGAGCAGCAGCCATCGAGCCGGGGAGTTGGCGAAGATTTTGGGGGTGTTGTTCTGGTCTGACTGGTTGTGAGGGTGAGCTTTTGGCGCTGTGAAGTCCATGATGTCCTCTTTTCAAGTGCCGTTTACCTGCATACGTCTTCATAGTGGTGGGGCGGGACCAGCCGTTACAGCGACGTCGAAGATTCCTGCGCAGGTAAGGGATGCGGGAATGAGGCTGGCCGGGCGGGTACACTATCGATGGATGCTTTTGCTGCGCCTGGCGCGGTGAAGGATAAATTCTCAGGAGAATATTGCGATGCGAGTTGCGCTGTTGACGGGTGGCGGAGACTGCCCTGGTTTGAATGCGGTGATCTATGCTGCCGTGAAGAAGGGCATCAATAAGTACGGCGACGAGTTTGTCGGCTTTTTGAATGGCTGGCGCGGAGTGCTGGACAACAACTGGATTCCGCTGACGCTGGAGAAGATTGACGGCATTCAACTGCTGGGCGGAACGATTCTGCATTCTTCGCGGACGAATGTGAAGAAGATTCCGGGCGGCATTGAAAAGGTCGAAGAGGTACTGAAGGCCAACAAGATTGATGCGCTGATTGCTCTTGGCGGCGACGATACGCAGTCGGTGACACTGGCGCTGACGGATGCCGGCATTCCGGGTGTGGGTGTGCCGAAGACGATTGACAATGATATCAACGGCACGGATGCGACCTTTGGGTTCGATACTGCTGTTGCGATTGCGACTGAGGCGGTGGATCGCATTCGCACAACCGCGGATTCGCACAATCGCGTGGTGGTGATTGAAGTGATGGGCCGCGACGCGGGTTGGATTGCTTATGCGGCTGGCGTGGCCGGCGGCGCGGATGTAGTGCTGGTTCCTGAGAAGGACATCGACATCGATCATGTTTCGGCGCTGCTGAAGTACAACTACGATCGCGGCAAGACTTACGGTCTTGTTGTGGTTGCTGAAGGCTGCCATCTGCCTGAGGTTGGGCAGGTGATCGGTTCGAAGGAAGTGGATTCGTTTGGGCACGCGCGGTTGTCAGGCATTGGCGAGGCGCTGGCCAAGTTGATTGAGCAGAAGACGGGATATGAGACGCGTTCGGTGAACTTGGGGCATACGCAGCGTGGTGGTTCTCCGACGGCGTACGACCGGTTGCTTGGGCAGCGTTATGGTTTGCATGCGATCGATATGGTGCACGAGCAAAAGTGGGGCCGGATTGCTGTCCTCAAGGGCACTGACATTACGGACATTACGATCAAGGAAGCGATTGCTACCAATCGCAGGCTCGATCAGCGGTTCTTTGACGTGATTTCGGATCTGGAAGCGAAGGTCTAGGCTTCGTTCTGTTGAATCAAAGCCCGTCCGCGCAGCTTGCGTGGACGGGCTTTTTGTCTGGGTTTCGGCCGATGAGGATGGACCGACTGACGCCAAAAAGCGAAGATATGGAGAATAAGGGGGAGGGGGGTACGTGTTTTTGGTCCTAAGTTGTTTGGTGGGTTTGAGGTTAGGCGTATTAGAAAGGCGAAATTAGTGCGCTTTTAGGCCCTTTTAGTGCTCTTTTTGCGCTTCTTTCGCGCTGTTTTCGCGCTGCGGTTGGGTGTCTTCGGTTAGGTTGGTTTCTCCTTCAGCCAGAGCAACTGCTTTAGTTCATTGTGCGCTGATGAAGGGTAATTCTGTGCAAAGGGGACTTTCGCGAATTCCTGGACTGGCTTAGTGGCCGTAGCCGTCGGAGGTGGTGGGGACTTTGCCGCGGAAGAGCCAGAAGACGGTGGCTGAGTAGAAGATGGCGAGGAGGATGCCGAAGGACCACCATATCAGGCCCACGTGGAGGGTGTGGGAGCCAGCGATGGCGTTGTCGATGGTGATGTCGCGTCCCCGAGTACCGACGGTGGGGAGGAGGACAGGAAACAGTCCAGCGGCGGCCCCGACGAGCATGACTGCGAGGTATCCGCATGAGCCGAAGAAGGCGGTGAGGTTTCTTCGCCTGCGAACGGAGATGACGACGGTGGCGAGGCTGAGGAAGACTCCGAGAGGGGCGAGGAAGGCGGCTGGATGTGCTTCGTAGTTATGGAGGGAGTTGGGGCGGGCGATTATGGTTGCGGGCAGGCTGATGGCGGTGAGCACGAGGACGAGCGGGGCCAGCCTGATTGCGAGTCTGTGGGCGCGGCGTTCAAGTTGTCCTGAGGTTTTGAGGGCGAGATAGAGGACTCCATGCAGGGCGAGCGCTGCCAGCGCCAGCACTCCGCCGAGGACGGTGTACCAGTCAAGGATGCCGGGGTTGGGGCCGGGCCGCCAGTTGGTCCAGAGGGGCAGAAAGAAGTAGTCGTCGGGGCCGATGGGTACTCCGCGCACGACATTGGCAAGCGCCGCACCGAAGAAGATTGCGAGCAGGGTGCTGGAGAAGGCGAAAAGAGCGTCGAAGAATGTTCGCCAGAGAGGATCGGCGGAGTGGTGGCGCAGTTCGATACTCATGCCGCGCAGGATGAGCAGCCACAGGACGATCATCAGGGGAAGGTAGAAGCCGCTGAAGGATGAGGCGTAGAGCAAGGGGAAGGCGAAGAAGAGTGTGCCTCCGGCGGCGAGGAGCCAGACTTCATTGCCGTCCCAGACGGGGCCGATGGAGCGAATGGCTTGCTGGCGTTCTGGCTCGGTGCGGGCTACGAGAAGGTATACGATGCCCACGCCGAGGTCGAAACCGTCGAGAACGACATAGGCGACAAGCATCAGGGCGACGATCCAAAACCATACAGTACCCATACGTTTTCTCCTATGCGGAAACCGGTGCGGGGGTGGCGGGCTCGTGTTCGTGTTCGGTCTCGGTGGGGCCTTTTTCGATGAACCGGTAGACGAGGACGATCCAGAGAATGGAGATTACCGAGTAGAGGCCGAGGAAGCCGAGGAGGGTGAAGAGGCTGTTGCCGGCACCGATGTGTTTTGAGCTTCCCTCAGCGGTGCGGATGAGGCCGTAAATGAGCCATGGCTGGCGGCCGATTTCGGCGGTCATCCAGCCGGCGGTAGTAGCGATATAGGGGAGCGGGAAGCTCATCATGATGGGCCAGAGCAACCATCGCGCGTTGAAGAGTCTGCCTCGCCAGAGAAGAAATGCGGAGAGGAGCATGAGGGCGACGAAGTATGTTCCAAGACCGGCCATGATGTGGTAGCTGTAGAAGAGCAAGGGCAGTGTCGAGGGCCATTGATCGCGGGGAATGGAGTTCAAGCCTTGCACTTCTGCGCCTGTGGTTCCATAGATGAGGAAGCTCAGGACGCTGTTGACTACCAGCGGATTGTCGATCTTCTGTGCTTCGATATCGGGCTGGCCCATGAGTACCATCGGCGCGCCCTTTTCTGAATTGAAAAGGCCTTCCATCCCGGCCATGGCTGCCGGCTGGTTTTTGGCTACGTACTTGCCGTGCAGATCGCCTGTGGGAAAGATCATCAGGACGCAGGCGATACAGCCAGCGATGACGCCGATCTTGAGGAAGGTGCGCCCGTAGTCGCCTTCCCGCTTCTGCAGCAGATAGAGTGCGCCGACGGCGGACATGACAAAGCTGGCGGTGACGACGGCTCCGCACATGTTGTGGGCATATTCGAGCCAGGCCCAGGGATTGCCGAGGAGTCCCCAGAAGCTTGAGACTTCAAAGGTGCCGTTGGGCAAGAGTCGGTAGGCTACGGGATGCTGCATCCACGCGTTGGTGACGATGATGAAGAAGCCGGAGATCCAGGAGCCGAGAAAGACGAGGAATGCAGCGGTCCAATGTCCCCATTTGGGGAGGCGCTTTTCACCGAAGAGGAAGAGGCCGAGGAAAGCGGATTCGAGGAAGAAGGAGAAGACGCCTTCCATCGCGAGTGGCATGCCGATTACGCCGCCGGTGCGGCGAGAGAACTCAGACCAGTTGGTGCCGAACTGGAACTCCATCGGAATGCCGGTGACGACGCCGAGGAGGAAGTTTACGGCGAAGATCCCGGCCCAGAAGCGGGCGGCGATGGCGTATTTTTCGTCGTTGGTTTTGAGCGCGAGGGTTTTGAGGATGACGATGAGCAGTGCCAGGCCCATGGTGAGTTGAGGGAAAAGATAGTGATAAGTGATTGTGAAGGCAAAATGAATGCGATGAAGCGTGAGTGCGTCCATGTGCTCCCTCTGTTTTTGGGAAAAGCATGCTCTGCAGTGATTTTCGCCTATTCATGATGAGAACGGATGTGACGGCGGTCACATGCTGGGATTTGACTGTAGTATGTTTGCAACGACTGTCCGAAAATATCTCAGAATATTGTTTGGGATCGGCTGGATAGATGAAGGGCTTGAAGGCGCTTTGAGCTTCGGACGAGGTGTGGTCTCGCATGACTCCAAAATCGACGGTTCGGTCGCTCCTGGACTGCCTCCATTGCGAATATCGCTCATTGCGAAAGTTCTGCAACCTGGATGCTCCTGCGCTTGCCGATTTCGATTCGCTTGGAGTGCAAAGCCGTGTGGAGGCTGGAGCTCGAATCTTTGACGAGGACTCGCCGGTGCGTGGGGTCTTCGTGCTGTGCAGCGGCAAGGTAAAGCTGTCGTCTACTTCCAAGCAGGGAAAGACTTTGATTCTCAAGATAGCCGGACCGGGCGATGTGCTGGGACTGGGTGCGGCTATTTCGGGCGAGCGGTATGAGGTTACTGCTGACGCCATTGAGCCGACGCAATTGAAGCGAATTCCGCGGGAAGAGTTTGTGGCGTTTCTGGAGCGGCATGGCGAAGGTAGCCTGCATGCGGCGCAGGCGCTTTCGACGGAATACAGGAGTGCTTTCTTCGATGCACGGCGGCTGGCTCTTTCGAGTTCTGCGGCAGCGCGTCTGGCGAGTGTGCTGCTCGACTGGGGACGGACGGCGCAGTGCGGCACGACAGAGATGCGTTTTACGATGGCGCTTACGCACGAGGAACTGGCCAGCCTGATTGGCAGTTCGCGGGAGACTGTGACGCGGATGCTGAGTAAATTCAAGCGGGAAAAATTGATTGAGGTGCGCGGTGCTTCGATCCGGATTCTTGCTGTGGACAAGCTGGAACAGCTGGCGGTTTGATCGCTGGGCGGGGACGGTTCATCTGTGATGGCGATCACATACGAAATGCGGTCGGAGGGTTGATTGTCGAAGCTGGAGGTGAGTCGCCATGCCAGCCAAAATCGATGGTCATCCCCATCCAGATATCAGCGAATCCTGCCGGGGAAATTGCTCGGGGTATGGATCGCGTTGCTGCTGCCCACCGTTGATTGTCCTGGCGATGCATTCGCAGCATGCGGCTGGGCAGCCTTGTCATCATTCGCATATTGATGAGAGCGCGGCAGTAACACTGCCCGATTACTCGGCCTCAAAGTTAGTTTCGGGAGAGTTTTGCAGTTGCATGTTTCCGTATCGCGCGCATGAAGCGGGCGCGAAGATAGAGATGTAGTGCGCTCGAGTTCGATGCCGAGCGAGTCTGGAGTCCTCCCCCGGACTGCATGCTCGCGTTCGAGTCTGATGCCTGACGGCGATCAGGCTCGAACGCGAGAATTGTATCGGCGGTATTGAATCGGATTGACGCGACGCCGATCCAATGGATCGTGAGTAATCTCCAGCCCAAGGTGACAACACGTCTTTTTGCTGAAGGCGATCTGCCGGCGCTGTATGCGGTGGAGACGGTGTGCTTTGAAGCGCCGGTGCGGTTTAGCCGCGGACTGATGCGATCGCTGGTTCATGATCCAAACTGCCGGACGTGGCTGGGAATTGTGGACAATGTTCGCGTTGGATTTGCGATTGTGGGTGTGCGCGAGCAGGGCGATTCGGTGTCAGAGGCAGTGGCCGAGGATGGAGGGAATGCTGACGGGCTGGTTCGGCCGGAGTGCGCTTATATCTGGACGATTGAGGTGTTGCCGGCGTTTCGACGGATGGGGGTGGCGCGGCAGCTGTTGCTGCGTGTGGACGAGAGCGCGCGCGAGGCTGGATGTGAGGCGATTGAGCTGCATGTTTCGGAGCGTAATGCGGACGCTGTGGCTTTGTATGAGGCTGCGGGGTTTGTGCGGTTTGGGGTTGAGCCGGAGTTTTATGGGCGCGGGGAGAGTGCTTTTCGGTATCGGAAGGGGCTTTCTTATAATTGAGCGGGATCAGGTAAATTAGCTGCTAATAAAGGATATTCAGGATGAATCCAAAGGTTGATATTTTCTTACGGAAAGCTAAAAAGTGGCAGGCGGAATCGGAGAAATTAAGAATGATCCTGCTTGACTGTCCGCTGACTGAAGAACTGAAGTGGGGCGAACCTTGTTACACGTTTGAGGGGAAAAACATTGTTTTAATAGGTGGATTTAAGGAGTACGTCACGCTTTTGTTTTTCAAAGGCGCCTTGTTGAATGATACACACGGCATTCTGGTCGCGCCGGGGAAAACGCAGGCGGGGCGACAGATCCGGTTCACCAGTCTTCGAGAGATTGTTGCGATGGAGACGGTCTTGAAAACTTATATTTATGAAGCCATTGAAGTGGAAAAATCCGGTTTGAAAGTGGAATTAAAAAAGCATTCTGAATACATTATTCCGGAAGAACTTCAAAAGAAGTTAGATGATATCCCTGCCTTGAAAGCTGCTTTTGAAGCATTGACTCCGGGACGGCAAAGAGCATACATGTTTCATATTTCCGCGCCTAAACAATCCAAAACGCGGGAGTCACGGGTTGAAAAGTGCATGCAGCTAATTCTCGATGGCAAGGGATTAAACGATTAGCACCAATCTCATAAGCTTTGTGGACTTGCGCAGAGGGCTGAGATGCCGGCCAAGTATTTGTATGAGGCTGCGGGGTTGTGAGGTTTGGGGTTGAGCTGGAGTTTTATGGGCGTGGGAGAATGCTTTTCGGTATTGGAAGGGGTTGGGGGTCTGACCGCATTGAGTGGTTACTTTTTACATTGTCGTGCCTTCACAATGGTGGGAGTATGACAGCATGATCTTTTTGGATTACAGGGACTTACTCTGGATTCTTATTGGAATTCTGCCGTTGGGCTTTGGCGTCTGGCTATTGTGGTTCACCCGAAAAGGAAAATTCGTTCCGTCGCTGTTTGTTCGGCTAATCGGGTTGGGTGTCGCGGGATTTGGTGGACTTTGGGTTACGGCTGCGGTTGTGTGGAGTTTGAATGCGGATCGTTCCTCGCTGGTTTTCTCACCGGATCACAGTAAAGCCTTCCGAGTTACCGAGGCAGCTAGTATGTCTCCTCGAAGTACCGTGATTGTGGATCTTTATTCGCATCATGGGCTAGTAGTCGATCGGATATTTGATAGTGGTCTGAACCTCGTCGATTCAGTCGAGGTTCATTGGATAAACGACGCCCAGGCAGAGGTTTCAGTCAGTGGCGAAGGCGGCTATGTCCGCGAAAAGCAAGAGAGCGGGCAAGTGAAAATTCGATGGAAATAGCAACGTCCGATCGTTGACTTGTTCGCGGATTTTGCATTTGTTCTTGACTAGACCAATCCCAAAAACTGCTTTGGGTTGAGCCTTGCGCCAGGGAAGGTGACGTCTAGGTTGGTGGCGCCTATGGTTTTGGAGACTACTTCTCCCAGTACATTGCGGTAGTCGGTGGTGATGGCGAGGTCGCGGCCTTCGTTGAGTTGGTGTTCGCTGAGGCCGGGCCATTTGCCATAGACTTTGCCGCCTTTTACGTTGCCGCCGAGGATGAACATGGCGTTGGCGTGGCCGTGGTCGGTACCGCCGGTACCGTTCTGATGGGCTGTGCGGCCGAATTCTGACATGGTGACGAGGGTGACGCTTTCGGCGTCCTGGCCCATGTCGCGCCAGAAGGCAGCGATGGAGTCGGAGAAGTCGCGCAGGCGGTTGGAGAGCTGGCCTTCGGTGGAGCCCTGATTTTGGTGGGTGTCCCAGCCGGTGATGTCGGTGAAGGCTGCTTCGACGCCGAGGTTGGCCTTGAGGAGCTGGGCGATCTGTTTCATGTTTTTGGCGAAGGGGTTGTCGGGATAACGGGCGTCGGGGGAGGGTGCGTAATGTGCCGGGTCGGTTGAGCGCAGCATCCTGATGGCTTCGAAGGTGCTGTCTCCCGCGGTGTGGAGCAAGGTGTCGCCGCTCTGGTCGTACATCGATTCGAAGGCTGTGGCTACGGGGGCGGGTTTGGCGCCGCGCCCGCCGACTGCAAAGTCCTGAACGTTGCTGATGGCGAGGGCGGGGATGCTTCCGGCGAGGGTGCGAGGAAGGTCTGTACTTAGAGCCACGGCGCGGAAGGCGGTGTGAATCTGAGCCTGCTTCGCATTTCGAAGGGCCTGGGCTTGAACGGCGTCTTCGGCTTGCAGGGCGCGGTTGAGCCAGCCGTCGGGGGTGCTCTTGATGCCGGGGGTGCCGGACTCCATGTAGTCCTGCGCGTCGAAGTGGGAGCGGGTGCCGTCGGGTGATCCGGTAGCGTGGACGATGGCGAGGTGGCCCTGGCTGAAGAGCGGCTGGAGGGAGGCCATGGAGGGGTGGAGGCCGAAGAAGCCGTCGAGGTCGAGCACTTTGTTCTGTGGGATGGCGATGGTCGGGCGCATGGTGTAGTAGTTGGGCTCGCGCCAGGGGACGACGATGTTGAGGCCGTCGGCCGCTCCGCGCTGGAAGATGACGACGAGGCGTCTGCCTTTACCGGCGAGAGGCGCGAGGGTGTCGGTGGTTGCGGCCATGACGGCGCGGGTCAGGAAGGCGGGGAGAGCGGTTGTGCCTGCGAGGGCGAGTGCGCCGTTGCGGAGGAAGAATCGTCGGGAGGAAGTCATGCAAATCTCCTGAATCTATCGGCGTTGAAACTCGGGGGAGCCGAGAAGCAGGCCGGCTAACTGGGCGTTTTGTCTATCGATTGCAGCCGCCTGGGCAGCCGCCGCTTTTTGTGCGGCAGGACTGGGTGGCACTGCGGGAACTGGAACGTTTGAGGCAACGGTTGTTGATGGCGGTTTTTGCGCCTGATCTTGTATCTGTGCCTGCGCGAGGACGGCTGTTCTAGTCTTGTCACTTATGCCGGTGGGGATAAGTCTGGTTTCGAGTTGTTGCTCTACGGCAACGGGATTTGTAACTTGATCGGGAGCTATATTCCAGCCGGGTTTAATTCCATTGAAGTGATTGGTGGCGAGAGATAGCGAGAAGTTCATGCGAGTTACCAGTGCTCCGGTGCTGACCCATGCGTCGGCCTTGGATGAGTAGCCGGTTGGCGGGATGCATGAGTAGAGCGGCATGCCCATCTGATTGAGCTGGTTGATGAGCTGCTGGGGGTTGGTAACTTCTGCGCCGCTGGCGCGCGCTGCTGAGACTACGTATTCAAGTGGAGTCTTGACCTTGGCCTGATAGGTATCCGGCGCCCAGAATTCGGGCGACTTGACCATGGTTCGAAGCACGGAGGGGATGTCGCCTTTGGTGCTGCGAAAGGTGGCGGCCATGCGATCGATGAGTGACCTGGGTGGGGTGTCGCTGACGAAGGCGGTTGCAAGTTTCTGCGAGATGAAGTGGGCTGTCGCAGGGCTTGTGGCCAGAGTGTGTAGAAGCTGAAGGCCTTCTTTTTCGCCGCTTTCTTTGATCTTGTGTCCGAGGACGGTTTTCTTGCCGGGTTCGTGGCGGGTCTCATCGAATTTGAATTCGCCTACCTGCACGGTCTTGTTTTTGGGGCGGTCAATGGTCCATCCGGTGAAGACTTTGGCTACTTCTGTGACGTCTTTTTGCGTGTAGCCGCCGTTGACGCCGAGGGTGTGGAGCTCCATCAGTTCGCGGGCGTAGTTTTCGTTGAGTCCGGGAGATGTGGCCTTCGCGGGCTTGCCGAGGGCTGCGCGATTTTTTTGTTTTTCTGCTGCGGGAGAATTGGGTCCGGTGCTGGTGTGGTTATCGAGATAGAGGAGCATGGCCGGGCTTTTGGCTGTGGCGACGAGAAGGTCTTCGAAGTTACCAAGGGCGCGGGGGCAGATAACATCGCGTTCATAACTTACGAGGTAGTAGGGGGTTTCTTCATTCTTATGAATGTAGACGTTGAAGTGATTCAGCCAGAAGGTGGTCATTACTTCCTGTAACTGATGAGAACTGTAGATATCGCGGAGCAGGCGCTGGGATTGTTGCTCTTCGATGACGGTGCGTGTGGGGTTGTCAAAGGCTGAGAGGAGTTCGCGTTGCGCTGGGGTCAGATCCTGGGTGAGCTGCGCTTTTTGCGGACCTTTAATGCTGGAGCGGAATTGTTCGTACTCGGCGGGCTGCATTGCGAGTATGCGCTGGACGCGCTGGCCGGGGGGTAATTCAAAGATGGCTTTGGTGAGCAGCTCGGAGTATTCGGGGCGGTTGGGATCGGCGAGGGCCGGCTTTTTAGACTTCTGATTTGAGTTGAGCGGCGTGGGCGATTCCATGTCAGGCGGGGTGGGTTTGGAGTTTGCCATCGCCATGTCTGGTGCAGCGATGGAGTTTGGCGTGCTCATGGGTGTGTCTTTGGCAGCTTCGTTCTTTTTGGCCTGTTTTTCTTCGTAGAGATCGATGTGGTAGCGGTAGATGGCTGCGATAGCCGGATCTTTTGGGATTTCTCGTTTGCCGTTGGCTGCCTGACGGATTTCGGCTCCATTGGGGAAGCGATTCATGAGCTTGTCAATGGGCAACTGAAGGGCGGGGAACTCGGCGAGGCGTGCGTTGAGTATGTTGTCGCTGGCGGTGGCCGGGAGTCGGTCGGGATGGAGTTGCTGTTCAAACCATTTATCAATACCGCTTTTGGGGCCCATGCTGCGGACGGTTGCGATGTCTTCCGGCGTTGGTCCGAAGGTGAAGCGACTTAGCAAATGCAGAATGCGTTGATCGGGGTCGAGGCTGGTCGGAGTGGGGCGGACGGGCAGGGTCACGGGCGCTTGCCCGGATGCCTGCGAGAACGAGGACTGGCCGGGGAGCAGCAGGCACAGGAGAGTCGCGGCGAAGGGGCGTAGCCGGGTGGGTCGAGGTTGGAGCATGCGTCTCCTTCCGCCAAGGTTTAGAACGAACGGACGAGTTCCTACTGCGCATTGAAACACAGTTCCGATTGGGAAGTTGTTCTGATGATTTGATCGGCTGAAGTGGAATAAGAAACTGCACCATCTACCGCAATGACCCAATCGCTTGTGGGTGGTGGCCGGGTTTCCACTATGGGATGGGAATCGGCTATCGCATATGGGTGGGCGGCGTGGGAGGAAACGCGGACGAGGGGGAGAATGCCTTATGATTCCGCGAAAAACCTTGAATCATCGGTTGAATCCGGAGTATACACAGGGATAACAGTACGTTGGTCCCCCCGACCTCATGATCCAATCCACACGCTGCAATTGGAGTCCTTATGCGCAATGCTGCCAAGTCCAACCTGCTGGTTCCGGAAATTCGCGAAGTTATGGATATACGACAGGCGTCAGATTATTTGGGAATTTCGCCGGATACGCTTTATAAGTATGCTTCTGAGGCCTTTGTGCCGGCTTTCAAGCTGGGGAACAGATGGCGGTTCAAGCGTTCACGGCTGGATGAGTGGATGGATCGGCAGTCGGACCAGATGACGGCCGTGCCTGAGCCGGAGGTTGGGGCTCGACAGAAGAAGCCGGTCAAGGCGGCGTATTAACTGAAGTGGGATCTTCGCAGGCGTAATCATGGACGACTTCGGCGATTTGATTGGACGCGAATGCAGAAACTTCCGAATCTTGCTGCAGTTATCAAGCGGGAACAGGACGCTCTCGCAACCGAAACCAAAATTGCCCAATGTCCACCGCTTGTGGCCGTGAATCAATTAGAAGAAGTTACCAGAGTTCCTACGGCGCTTCGCTGGAATAATAAGACGTCTGTGGAGGCTCTTCCACAGGCTACAGGGGGCGCGTTTGTCGTGGATTGTCCATCGCTCAATTCAACAGCTCTTTGGGTCAGTACGAGTAACAACTATTACAGGCGGGAATATCTGACTTATCTCAAGGTAATTTATGGACTCGATATCGATGCAATTCAGAAACCCTACGATGTCGATCATCTGTGCAACCGCAGTCGTGCTGAAGCTTACGGTCTCCAATTCATTCGGCTTGCTTTAATTGGATCAGGTCCAAATCGTTCGCACGGTGCGGCGTATGAAAAGGACATTACGACCAATGAGGCTCTGCGTCGATCAAGTGGCATGAAATTAATGGATGCGATCAGCTCGATGAAATACTGGGGTTATCTTTCGCCGCTACGAGATGATCCGAGGGAGAGTGAGATCGCGGCATACGTAGCATTTGCCGCTTCCAAGCTGGGGCTTGATCCGGTTGAAGAAAGAAAAAGTATTTTGTATCTACGAGAGAAAGCATCCAAACCGTGGGCCAAGAAGAAATGAGATATGTGGGTGGGGGAATCGCGATCAAGGGCAACCAACCGATAATTTGTGTCGACAAATAAGCGTCAACCAGCACGCTTTGAGTTACATGGCGGCTGGCCACGCGATTAGTACTCCTAATAGAGTGAGAGCAACGAAGAAGAGTGGAATGTAAAACGGGGAACCGGCCCTGTACATACAGATGGAGTTGATTCCTTCGGACGGCAGCACTAATACAAGTATCAAAATGAGCATGGGTCGAGGGTCTGGAGGGCCGAATCCGCTAACGAGCAATTCGACGGCGACGCCTATTGCGATCAATGATCCGCCGAGAGCTCGCAGTAGTTCACGAACCAATTTTCTTGCCGACTTATTTTCGCCGCAGATCGTGGTGAGGTTTGGCGGCAGTTTTGGTGCGAGGAGATCGTAGAGGCCGCCGAGTGCGATAAGGGCTGCGGTGGCTTGAAGCAGGATTCGGGCTGCTGTGGGCAAAGGGCACCTCGATGAGATAGTACCGAGTTTTGAAGAGGCGCTCCATTTTGGAGGGTTCGCTGGGTGGTGCCGGTTCTTTGGAGCGTGATATACCTAACCGGATGAATTATTCGAAGCGCATAGGGATTTTGCGGCGGCGGATGGCGGCGGAAAAGCTGTCAGGGCTGCTGGTTACGCATCTGCCGGATGTTCGATATCTCTGCGGGTTTACTGGTTCGAGTGGGGCGCTTGCTGTGACGGCGAGGGCGGTGCGGCTGTTTACTGACGGACGTTACAGGACGCAGGCTGCGGAGGAAGTAGCGAGCGCAATCAAGGGCGCCAAGGTTGAGATTGTGCCTTCGGCAGCCGCTGTTGCTGCTGTGCAGTGGCTGGCCGTTCAGGCTGGAGAGACGGGGCGGGTTGGGTTCGATTCTGCTCAGACTTCTGTTGCTGAATTGGCGCGATGGAAGGCTGCGCTACCTGCGAAATTGCGACGCAAACTGCTGGTTCCGGTGGCGTCTCTTGTCGAGAGGTTGCGCTGGCTCAAGGATGATGACGAACTCGCGATCATGGCTGACGCTGCGAAACTGGGCGATGCTCTCTTTGCGTATCTGCTGGGCTTTATTCGTCCTGGGCTGACTGAGGCTGCTGTTGCTGCGGAGCTTGAGTACGAGGCGCGGATACGCGGAGCGGAAGGGATGTCGTTTGAAAGCATCGTGGCTTCGGGGATGCGGTCGGCGTTGCCGCATGGCCGCGCAAGCGATGCGCAGCTGCCTCGGCACGGGTTTCTCACCCTGGATTTCGGTGTTATCCTCAAGGGTTACTGCTCGGATATGACGCGTACCGTCTGCCTGGGCAAGCCGACCGCTCGTGAGCGCGAGGTGTACGAGGCAGTGCTTGAAGCGCAGGAAGCCGCCGTGGCTGCGGTCATTGGTAAAGCGGAGTGCGGCGTGGTGGACGAGGCTGCGCGCGGGGTTTTGCGCAGGGCGGGCATGGCTGACGCGTTTTCTCACTCCACGGGACACGGGGTGGGGCTAGAGATTCATGAAGGACCGCGGATTGGCGCGGGACAGAAAGATTTGCTGGCGCCGGGTATGGTGATTACGATCGAGCCCGGTGTGTATTTCGCTGGAGAATTTGGCGTTCGCATTGAAGACATGGTGGCGGTGACGCGGACAGGTGGGCGAGTATTGACTGGCTCTCCTAAGGCATTGATTGAGCTGTGAAAAAGCAGGGAATAGGGATTAGGGATCAGGGACTAGGAAAGACGAAAGCAGATCCTTCGCTACGCTCAGGATGACAATTGTTGTGTTTGGGACGGCGTTCAGGATGACAACACTTTTGCTCTGGGATGATAAGACTTTTCTCAACCTTTACGAACGCTTTTGGGGAGCAAGAACGAATTATGAAATCGGATGATATTGAACAGCTGAAAGAGCTGGTTGCTTTTCTGAAAGAGAACGAGATTGCCGAGTTTGATCTGGACCGCGGCGATCTCAAGGTGCGATTGAAGTTCGCTTCGGCGGTGGTGCAGCCCGCGGCTTCAGGTTCGCAGCTGGATCTGGCTTCGCTGGCTCGGCTGATGGGTTCAGGAGCGCCTGCTGTTGCTGCTGCTCCTATCGCGTATGCGCCTGCTGTGCTGGCGAGTGCGGCTTCGGCGGTCCCAACGGCTCCAGCAGCGCCTGCGCAGGAAGAAGAGACGCTGCACATTATCAAGTCGCCGATTGTTGGTACCTTCTATGAGTCGCCTTCGCCGGGGTCTTCGGCGTTCGTTTCCACTGGCGACCGGATTGAGAAGGGCCAGGTGGTTTGCATTGTGGAAGCGATGAAGCTGATGAATGAAATTGAAGCGGACGCTTCGGGTGAGATTGTGAAGCGCCTGGTCAATAACGGCCAGCCCGTCGAGTACGGCCAACCCTTGTTTGCTATCCGGACTAATTAAATTGCCAATGCTGCGTAAAGTTCTGATTGCCAATCGCGGCGAGATTGCGCTGCGCGTTATTAGTGCGTGTAAAGAGCTGGGCATACGTACGGTTGCGGTGTACAGCGAGGCGGATCGCAATTCGCTGCATGTGCGTTTTGCGGACGAGGCTATCTGCATTGGGCCGCCGCGGCCGAGCGATAGTTATCTCAATGTACCGGCGGTTATTTCGGCGGCTGAGATTGCGAATGTCGACGCGATTCATCCGGGCTATGGACTGCTCAGCGAGAATGCGAATTTTGCTGAGGTATGCAGGGTTTCCAATATCAAGTTCATCGGACCACCGCCGGAAGTGACTCGTTTGATGGGCGAGAAGGAAAAGGCACGCCAGGCAATGCAGCGGGCGAAGGTGCCGATTCTGCCTGGTTCGGATGGCGTGGTTGCCGATGCGGAAGATGCGTTGCGCTGGGCGGATGAGGTTGGCTATCCGGTCATTCTCAAGGCCAAGGCAGGTGGCGGCGGGCGCGGCATGCGTATTGTGCGTTCGGCGGAAGAGTTGCCGAACCTGTATGCTGCGGCTTCACAGGAGGCTGCGAATGCTTTTGGCAACGGCGAGATGTACATGGAGAAGTTCATCGAGCGGCCGCGGCATATTGAGTTTCAGATTCTGGCCGACGAGTATGGCAATGTTGAGGTGCTTTTTGAGCGTGAATGCTCGATTCAGCGGCGTCATCAGAAGCTGATAGAGGAAGCGCCGAGCCTGCAGGTAACTCCGGAAATTCGCGAGCATTTATCCAGCACACTCAAGCGCTGTCTCAAGGAGATTGGGTACCAGAACGCAGGTACGATCGAGTTCCTTATGGACGAGGATGGCTCGATCTACTTCATTGAGATGAATACGCGCATTCAGGTGGAGCATCCGGTGACGGAAGCTATCACGGGAATTGACCTGGTGAAGGCACAGTTGCGGATTGCGTCGGGTGAACGGCTGGACGAGATATTGCCCAAGGATATTCAGATTCGCGGTCATGCAATTGAGTGCCGCATCAATGCGGAACATCCTCAGAAATTTACGCCTTCTGCGGGCAAGATTACGGTTTTCAATCTGCCGGGTGGCAATGGTGTTCGTGTGGATACAGCGCAGTATGCCGAGGGTGTTGTGCCTCCGTATTATGACTCGTTGATTGCCAAACTTATCGTGCATGGCAAGGATCGCGAAGAAGCGATTGCGCGTATGGAGCGGGCTCTTGGGATGTTTGTGGTGCAGGGAATCGATACTTCGATTGCATTGCACCAGGAGATCTTTGCCGATGAGGATTTTCGCGCGGGGAACTTCGATACTAAGTTCATGGAGCGGTTTTTGGCGAACCGAACTTAGCGCGCTACGGGTGCTTGACGGAGTAGGCCGGACCCTCGGATGAGGATCTGGCCTTTTTCTTTTGCATATGGGCTTGAACCGGGCTTGGTTCGGGACGATTGTTCCCGTAATTTTCAATGAAAATGTCCCTTTACTGGCAGGGAATTCGCCTATAGAGTTACTAGCGATTTCAATGACGAGGGCTATCTATGAGTTTGCCGACGGAGCTTCCGCAGATTATCACCGCAATTGGAGGTTTGGGCACCGCAGCGTTTGGGTTGCTGGACGCTGCGAAGGCTGCATTTCCGTTTATCAACCGGATTGGATTTTCGCATATTCGCGATGTAGTTTCAGGGCTGACGCCAAGTGAGTCTGGCGGCGGTACACCGGTGAATGCTTTGCCGCAATCGAATGTCTTGGAAACGCTTGAGGCGAATTGGGTGAATGGGACCGATCTTGCCAGCCAGAAGGCGATTGCGAAGTCGCTGGTCAAGCTGCATCTGAGTGTTGGCAATGCTGCGGCTATGGCGGCGAAGACCAATGTCGATGCGACTGTGCTGGGAACGGTGGCGGCGAGCATTGTGGCGGCGACGCCGCTTACGCAACAGGAGAGTGATGCTTACTCTCGCTTTGATCTGATTGTGACGGCCATGCTGGATGAGGCGTATCAACTGTCCGATCAGGTTTATCGCAACTGGACACGGATATTGGCGGGCGTGATTGCGGTGACCGTGGCTGTGTTCGGTGGATGGAGCATGGTGAGTACGCCTGAGTACTGGTGGTCGAGGCAGATGTTCCAGGCGGCTCTTGTTGGCTTGCTGGCAACGCCGCTGGCTCCGATCGCCAAAGATCTCTCCAGCGCGCTGGCAACGGCGGTGAATACGTTGCAGGCTGTGAAGAAGTAGGCGGCTATGACACTGTTTCTGGATCTTCGTCTTCATGCTGTAGGTGGGGAACTGTCGCGTGTCGTCAACTTGTATGTTTTCACTGCGCCGAATCAATATGTAACGACTCCGAAGCAGACATTTCTTGATGCGGTTCGCGGTAAAAACGTATTGGTCGGTACGCACGGTTTTAATGTGGATCGCGCGCACGGGATAGCCAGCCTGAGTAACTGGGGAAGCCTGCTGCAGCTATCACCGCAGGACGTTTTTATTGGGCTGCTGTGGCCGGGAGACTCGTCCTTTGCACATGGGCTGGACTACGGCGCCGAGCCTAAACTTGCGGATCATGCGGGCGAACTGCTGGGACCGTTTCTGGATAATCTGCTGGGGGATACGGCGAGTGTGTCCTTCGCCTCGCATAGTCTGGGCGCGAGAGTGGTTCTGCAGACCGCAAAGAATATGAACATGAAGCCGCGGCGCCTGATTCTAATGGCCGGGGCGATCGATGACACCTGTCTGAATGTGGAGTTTAAGGATGTTGCGGACGAGGCGGGAGAGATTTCTGTGCTGTCATCACTGAACGACGATGTACTGAAGCTAGCCTTTCCGCTGGGCAACTTCCTTGGTGGAATTCTGGACCAGGGACATCCGTGGTGGCATGGTGCGCTTGGCCGGACCGGGCCAGCCAAACCGAGGCCGTCGAACTTGCGGGCGCCCTATGAGATTCCGAGCAATTGGGATTATGGGCACCATCACTATCTGTTGGATGATCCGCTCTCGACTGTACCGATTCCGGTGCCTGCGGATGTTCCACCGAACGGAACGGACAAGCCCACAGGAGGTGCGGACGGATGGCAGGAGACGTGGTCTTCAGCCTTTGTCTCTACGCGGTTTAGATAGCTACAAGCCGGACTCGCCGCCTGAACTTTCCTTCCAGCGAGAGTCGAGGCGTAGGATCGGCTGCGGCTCCAGACAATCCCAAAATATTTCGTATTTTATTCGCCTTTTCATCTGGGATCTGTGTATGCTGTTTTGGCAGTCATTTTGGAGGTTGCAGATGGATATTCATAAGGAACTGATTGCCGAGTTTGATCGTGAATTGGCGCTGACGCGCAAGGTGCTTGCGGCGATTCCGGAAGGCGCGGATTTCTCCTGGAAGCCTAACCCCAAATCCTTTTCGCTTGGGCGGCTGGCGGCACATGTTGCAGAGACGCCGTGCGAGTGGGCGATTCATACGCTGACCCAGGACAAGCTGGAGTGGTCGGGAGAGGGTTATAAGCCGTACGTTGTTGAGAGCAAGGCGGCGATGCTGGAGCGGTTTGACAAGGAGTCGGCAGAGGCAAGGGCCGCTTTGGTGGGGCTGGACCCGGCCAAGTGGGACGAGAACTGGAAGATGGTGGCCGGGGATCAGACGTGGATCGACGACACGCGCTATAACGTGTTTCGCAACTGGGTGTTGAATCACACCATTCATCATCGCGCCCAGTTGGGGGTCGATTTGCGACTGCTGAATCTGCCGGTGCCTGGTGTGTATGGGCCTTCGGCGGACGAGATGTAGGGAGGAAGGGACCAGGGACCAGGGAATAGGGACTAGGAATAACTGATTCGGGTATTCTTTGCGGATGGGGATTTTGTTGCCGAAGGTCTATCCGATTCTGGATTCTTCCTGTATTCCTGCGTCTGGCCGGGAGGCTTTTCTGGAACGGCTTGGCCTTTCGATGACTGATGCAGGCGTGCGGCTGCTGGAGTATCGAAACAAGATCGGAACGGACGCTGAAGTGCTGGCTGACGCGCGGATTTTGCGCTCGGCTATGAGTTCGGTGAAGCTGATCATGGATGATCGCGTAGACGTTGCTATGGCTGCGCGATTTGACGGGGTGCATGTGGATGCCGGGGACCTGACTCCGACAGATGCACGCTTTCTGCTGGGTGAAGAGGCGACGGTGGGGACCTCGGCAAGCGACGAGGCGGAACTGCTTGCAGCGCTGAACAGCGGCGCTGATTACGTTGCGTTTGGGCCGGTGTTTCCGACGGCGACCAAGCAAACCGCTGCTCGGCCTATAGGGATCGAGGGGGTGCGGCGGTTTCGTGCGGTCGCCGGGGCGGGCCCTTTGCTGGTTGCTGCTGCCGGCATCACGCTTGAGACGGCTCCGGGGATTCTGGAAGCGGGTGCGGACGCGGTTGCGGTGGCTGCCGGTATTTTTCGGGCGGCTGATCCTGCGGCGGAATTTCGGCGCTGGATGGCGGTGTTGGAATAGGGCGAAAAGAAAGCAGAAGACATTTTGTTACAATTCCGGTAAAACCAATCCAAGTGACGACCCCAACCGTATCCCAAAATCCAGACGCCCGCACTGTACCGTCTCCGCATACTGGCCCACAGATGGTCCAGTCTCTTGGGCTCTTCAGTTCTACGGCTATCGTCGTAGGATCGATGATCGGGTCGGGGATTTTCCTTGTCGATGCGGAGATTGGGCGGACTACTGATTCGCCGGCCCTCTTTCTGGGGGCGTGGGTCATTACGGCAATCATGACCATGATCTGCGCGCTGAGCTATGGCGAGCTGGCGGCGATGATGCCCAAGGCGGGTGGGCAATATGTCTACCTACGCGAATCGCTGGGGCCGCTGTGCGGATTTCTTTACGGGTGGACGCTGTTTCTGGTCATTCAAACGGGGACGATTGCGGCGATCGCGGTTGGTTTCGGCAAGTTTCTCGGGGTGTTCTTTCCGGGCATTTCGAGTACGCACTGGCTCTGGCATATTGCCCATGTTCCTCCGGTTCATCTTGGGCCGATGGTACTTGGCAATATGGAGATTGGGGTGAGCACTGCCAACCTGGTGGGCATCGCGGTGGTTTTTCTGTTGGCGTTCGTGAATATCTTTGGCGTGCTGCTTGGGTCATTGATTCAGAACGTCTTCACTACGGCCAAGGGGATTTCGCTGGCGGCGTTGATTGTGCTGGGCTTTACGATTGGCCGCAATGATACGGCGTGGATGGCTAATTTCGGGAGTGGGCTTAGCGCCTTCTGGAGGAACGCTGGCTGGTCGTCTCTGCATCCGGTGCAGGTGGGCGCGGGTGGCCCGACGGTGCTGGTGAATTTGCTCATCGTACTGGCGGTGGTGCAGGTAGGTTCGCTGTTTTCGGCAGATGCGTGGAACAACATTACGTTCACTGCGGGCGAGGTCAAGAATCCGAAGCGGAACATTCCGCTGTCGCTGGTTCTGGGGACGGGGTTTGTGCTGACAGCTTTTTTGCTGGCCTCGGTCGCGTACCTGCTGGTGCTTCCGCTGCACGGTGATCCGAATGGGACGACGGTGCTGGCGAGGGGCATTCAATATGCCGCTGAGGACCGCGTGGGCACGGCTACGCTTGAGCAGATATTTGGGAGCGCTGGCGCATCGCTGATGGCGGGCGCGATTCTTGTTTCGACGTTTGGGTGTGCCAACGGCATGACCATGGCCGGTGCGCGTGTGTACTACGCGATGAGCCAGGATGGGCTGTTCTTCAAGGCCGTGGGGAAGCTGCATCCGAAGTACAAGACGCCTATCGCGGGATTGATTGTGCAGGCGATCTGGACTGCTGTGTTGTGCATTTCCGGCTCATACGGGCAGCTGTTGGATTACATCATTTTTGCGGTGCTGCTTTTCTACATTCTGACGATCGTGGGTCTGTTCGTGTTGCGGGTGAAGAAGCCGAACGAGCCGAGGCCGTACAAGGCGCTTGGGTATCCGGTGCTGCCTGCGTTGTATATCGTGATGGCCGGCTGGATCTGTGTCGTATTATTGCGGTACAAGCCACAGTACACTTGGCCGGGCTTGATTATTGTCCTTTTGGGAATCCCCGTTTATCTTTTCTGGTCGCGGCGTTCCGCCGGCCAAATTCAATCGGAAAACAACCGCTGAGGAGGAGTGCCCTCATCCATGTCAAGGCTATTTCGCATTAAACCGTTGTCGATGCTGTCGCAAGAGGCCGGAGAGCAAGGCGAACACACGCTCAAGCGGTCACTCGGCGCGATGAACCTGATTACGCTCGGTATCGGCGCCGTCATTGGCGCCGGTATTTTTGTGCTAACCGGGCAGGCAGCGGCGAAGTATGCAGGGCCGGCGGTGGCGTTGAGCTTCGTGCTCGCCGGTATTACGTGCGCCTTTGCGGGCCTTTGCTACGCTGAGTTCGCCTCCATCATTCCGATTGCCGGCTCGGCGTATACCTATGGCTACGCCACGCTGGGCGAATTGGTGGCGTGGATCATCGGATGGGATCTGGTGCTCGAATATGCGTTCGGTGCGGCTACGGTGGCTTCGGGATGGTCAGGATACTTCAATAGCCTTTTGCAGCAATACCATATTTATATTCCGCCGCAACTGACGACTACCACGGGCAACGTGCTGGTGTTTTACAAGGACCAGTGGACGCCTTTGATGACGCTGCCGCCGGGAGTCGATGCGTCAGGGCTGCAGCATGCCACCGGAATTTGCAACTTGATCGCGGTGGCGATTGTGATGGTGATTACGACAATTCTTGTGATTGGAATCAAGGAGTCGGCGAATTTCAACTCGGCCATTGTTGTTGTCAAACTAGGGATCGTTGGCGTTTTTCTTGCGATCGGCGGCTATTTTCTGTTTCGTCATCCCGAGGTTGCGAAGGCGAATTGGCATCCATTTATTCCGCCCTCTGATGGCCATGGCAACTTTGGCTGGGGCGGCATCCCGAGAGGCGCGGCACGAATCTTCTTTGCTTACATCGGTTTTGATGCGGTCTCGACGGCGGCGCAGGAAGCCAAGAAGCCGCAGCGGGATATGCCTATCGGCATTCTTGGGTCGCTTGCGGTATGTACCGTTCTCTACATCATGGTCTCCACTGTTTTGACGGGCCTGGTACCGTACAGCACGCTGAATGTGGGCGCTCCTGTGGCAGTCGGCATCGATGCGACGGGGGTCAGCTGGGGCGCGACGATGGTGAAGATCGGAGCGGTGTTTGGGCTGGCGACCGTGATGCTGGTCATGCTGCTGGGTCAGACTCGGGTCTTCTACTCGATGTCGAAGGATGGGCTGCTTTGGAAGTGGGCGTCAGCTATCCATCCGAAGTTCCGCACGCCATGGATCACGACGATCGTATTCGGCGTATTCGCGGCAATCATGCCGGCATTTTTGCCGATTGACAACCTTGCCGATCTGGTGAACATTGGCACACTGCTGGCCTTCATGATTGTGTGCGCAGGTGTCTGGATTCTGCGGGTGCGGCATCCGGATCTGAAGCGTCCGTTTAAGACGCCTTTCGTTCCTCTGGTGCCGATTCTGGGTATTCTCTCGGCCGGCTATCTAATGACCCAACTGGCGTTCATTACGTGGGCGGTGATGATCGGGTGGCTCTTATTCGGATTGCTGATTTACTTCGGGTACTCGGTGAAGCACAGCAAGGTGCAGGCTTTGCCGGTAGCAGCGGAAGGTGACTAGTTTTACGCTTCGAAGGGCAATAGAAAACGGCCTTCTTGCGGAGGCCGTTTTGCTGCTCGCGTGGATATGGAAAAGCTTACGCGGTTGCCTTTGCGCAGAGCTCGTCGAAGGCTCGGACCAGCTCGCCAGCGATTTGCGGGGCGGTGCTGGATTCGATGATGTACCGCTGCATGAGATAGACGAGCTTGCCGTCGCGCAGGATGGCGATGGCAGGCGATGTAGGTGGGTGGCCTTCGAAGTAGGAACGGGCGCGCTCGGTGGCTTCGCGATCCTGGCCGGCGAATACGGTGATGCTCTGGTCAGGAAGGGTGGAGTGGCTGAGGGCCATGCGAACGCCAGGACGCATCTTACCGGCCGCGCAGCCGCAGATGGAGTTGACGACCAGCATGGTCGTGCCTGGCTTGGCGAGGGCCGCGTCTACTTCCTCGGCTGAACGTGCTTCTTGAATGCCAGCGCGGGTCAGTTCTTCGCGCATGGGAATAACCATAATCTCTGGGTACATCATTTGCCTCCCGGCAGGTTGTTGCCGCTTCCAGACATCTTACTGGCAAACCGACTCCAGCAGCGGCAGTTTTGGGCTTCCTGGGATAATCACTGTTCAGAAAGGAACGTGACTACCTGCATATATTCTACTCTGCGCGAGGCGAGGGCCGTCTGTCAGCCTTGGTTGTGAAGGCCCGGCGGGGGCGCTCTAACCTACGCGCGAGATATTGGGCTGATGGTTCTAGAAGTCCAGCCGCAAGCCAAACTGCATTCGGCGGTAGGTGGTGAGGGTGGCTGCATAGTAACCGATCGCGATTGCGCCGCTACCAAGCGCGGCGTTGAGGCCAGCGGGGCTAACGTCAAATCGGCTGCTGTTGGAAACGTTATAAACCTCCCATGCGAACTTCAGTTTGGTGCGTTCGGTCAAACCCCAGGTTTTGCTCAGTGAGCTGTCTATATCGAAGTATCCATCTCCTCGAAAGCCATTGCGCTGGCCTGCTTCGCCTGGATACGGGGCACGAACAGGAGAACCGTGCGGAAAGCCATTTGCGATCGCGGCTGGATCGTCAAAGAGCTGTGGCAGGCCGCCGACAAGATGTTTACGAGTTTTGAATGGCGCGGTTTGCACGCCGAATCCTTCGAGCTGCCAGTCGGTAGACCAGCCGGGCTCGGAGAAAGAGTACGGAAGCCCGCTTGTCCAGCGGTTGAGACCAGCAAACTGCCAACCGCCAACGATTGCGTCGACCAGCGTATTCGCGTTGGAGAGGAATGCCTTCTTTCGACCGACAGGAAGAACGTATACCCAGTCAGTGGTTAACAGATGTCGTGTGTCGAAGTCTGAGACTGCTTTGTTCAGTTTTGGCTTCCAAGAGTTCTGAATTGCTGAACCGACAAAGTTATTGTCAACGGGGACTCCGGGAGGAGAGGTTGTCAGCTCGTTGTTTCGTTCTGTGCCGGAGTTCATATCAATTGACTTAGACAGGGTATAACTCACGTCGAGAGTTAGTCCGTGGGAGGATGGATGGCGCAAGGTAAATTGAAGCGCGTTGTAAGATGCGACTCCAATGGTTGACCAGGCATACAGGGAAGAGAACTGACTTTGCCAGAAGCGAGACTGAGCAGGGCAGTTGAAGGTGTAAGCCTGATCGGAACAGAAGAAATCGAGATTGGCAAGAGATGTGGTTTCTCCAGCAGATTGACGATATGGAGCCCATTCATAGGTGTACACAGCCTGCGTCGCGGACGCTCCCGGCGTGGGGCATGGGTTGGGTGTAACTCCATCATTCTTGAACTGTGGATTGAAGCCGGCCATGTAGGGGAAGATATCTTCGAAGTACTGAATCCTGGGCACAAAAGCGCAGGGATTTGCACTATTCGCATCGACGAGTTTTGATAGGGCGGCCGCTGCGGTGAAGTAGTCCCCTGCGCCAGCGGGGTCATTGAAATTGACGGGTTGAGCAAGGTCGAGTTGTTGCAGTAAGTGGCGTCCGATGCGGCCTACGTATGCCTCTTCAAATATGAATCCCCCTGGTAACTCTCGCTGGAAGGAGAGATCAAAGGCTTCCGAATAGGGCGTTTTAAGATGATTGTCGATGCCCCAGCTTATTCCGAACAAGGCTGGCGGAGTGTAGGGAAAAGTCTCTGTCGTATCCGCGGGTGGAAGTGGAATTGCGGGAATCGCATGAGGGTCGGTAAAACGCGGCGCAGTCTGGTATCCATAACTACTGGCGGGATTCGAGAGGGCGGTACCCAGCCCGAAGGAGCCTTGCTGATCGTATGAATTGACTAAGCCCTGGCCGTAGTGATCAAAGTAAACGCCGGCCCCCGCGCGTATGGAAGTCTTGCTGTCTGGCGCGTAAACGACGGATAGCCGTGGGGCGATATTAAATTTCTGCTTAGGCCAGAATGCGGGCTTGCCATTCGCCTTGCCCCAGGGCGTGAAGGCTAGCATGCTTTCGCTTATAACTCCTTTTGATGCCTGATCGCCTCGCTCTTTGAACCATTCGTGAGTATCAACCGTAGGCGACACTTGCTGTCCGTTGACCTCGTATGGTGTCTGCAGAATGGTATGCCTTGCGCCGAAGGTGATGGTTAGGTTAGGCCGCATCCGCCAAGTGTCCTGAAGATAGTATTCAAATTCGTTGGCTTTAAACTCGCGAGCAATGAAAGTACCGTCCGAAAGCAGAGTGGCGGTGGTAGGACTGGCAACTTTGTAGTTATAGGCATTGGTTAACTCAGGTACAGTGCCCACCAGCGTGGCGAATGCTATCTCCCATGAATCGCCGAAGCCTCCCGCAACCGGAGGCAAGCCCAGAAGCAAGTTAGGATCTGGCGCATTGCCTCCGAGCCAGTAGGGATTAGTCGAAGCAGTATTAAAGGAGTTGGCATCAGTGCCGCGCTGGTTTCGTATGCCCCGCCAGTTTACTCCTGCTGCTATTGAGTGAGTGCCCTTTGACCAACTCAACGTATCGACGATGTTATTTACGGGCACATGCACCAGGGTTGCACGGGTTTGTGCGGTGGGCTGAGTGAGGAAACGAAATTGTACATAGTCTCCGGTTCCGAGTCCGCTGATTTGATATCCCTGGCGCGTGTAACCGTAGCGTATGTCGTTCACAAGCCGAGCGGTGGGAGCCCAGGTATATCCGACGGTGAACCCCTTGGTGTTGTCATCTGTGAAGCTTGCTGGTGGCTGCCCGGGAAGATTTGCAAGACCGCCTGTCGTGTCTTTCTGCAGGTTGCCGCGTGCGATAAAGTGATTTTTGCTGTTCAGGTCGTAATCAAATTTGAGAATGCTCGTGTTTTGCGTGAGAGGGTTTGACGACGGGAAAAAGTAGGAGCCATTGTTCAGGCCGTCGCCTGTCGCAGACCCAGTGGCGGTAGGCACGCCGCCGTAATAGGAAAGCACGTTTGGATCCTGTCCCGGACCCCAGGGGCAAACGGGCTGTCCCTGAAATAACTGACCTGCGCACCCAGCATCAAGCAGACTCACCTGATTGGCGGATACTACTTGTGTAGCGCTCTGCGAGCCGTATTGGTATTGCAGAATTCCGGACATGAAAGAAGTTGTCGGCACGGTGGCTTCGACGATTTCGTCCACGGCGCGACGCTGCCCCTCATAGTTGAAGAAAAAGAAGAGCTTGTTCTTTATGATGGGCCCGCCGAAGCTTCCGCCGAAAGTATTCAAAACATATTTCTGTGGCACATTCGGTTCGCCTGATGCCGCTTGATTGTTCTTGTTGAAGAAGTCGTTGGCGACCGTATTTGTTGGACGATAGTACTCGTATAGAGATCCATGAAGCTGGTTGGTTCCACTTTTTGTGACAAGCGAAACCTGGGCGCCAGACGAGCGGCCTGAGTCGGCCGAGCCCACGGCCGTTGTTACGCGAAACTCTTCAGTCGAATCGAGCGTGGAACGCAGGACGCCGGAGAATGCGAAGCCACTTAGCTGGTCATTGTCATCAATGCCATCGAGAGTTACATTTCCCTGATCAGATCGACTTCCTGCTACGGCTCCCTGGCGGCTGTCTGCCTGACTGGGCTTTTGTCCGATGTAAAGAACCCCCGGCTGCAGGCTTAGTAAGGAGTTAGGGTCACGACCCTCCATCGGTAAAGCTTGGATAGTCGCGTTTCCGACTGAGTTACCGATCGTCGCATCAGTAGTGTTGAGTGTCTGAGCACTTGCTGAAACGTCGACTGTTACAGAGCTGGCTTCGACAGACAGGGTGAAATCGATCGTCGCCGGCTGGTCTACGAGTAGCTCTGCGGTCTTCGATTGAGATCCAAATCCGCTGGCTGAGACGGTTATGAGATAGCGTGCAGGCGATATTTGAGGAAACTGATACAGGCCGGCGTTATTAGTAACTGCGGAGAGGATCTTATTCGTCGCTTCGTCTGAAAGCGTCACTGTAGCATTGGGAACGAGCGCGCCGCTGGAATCCTTCACGATGCCACGCACAGAGGTGGTCGCGGACTGACCGAGAGCCAAGGTGACTGATAGCAGAAATCCAAGAATGGCTAACACACGATGGCCTAGTCTCATAGTGATTCTCCGAGTGAATTGAATTGAAAAGTGGTGCTGGTTCCTGCCAAAGTCGACAGCCGAAAGTTACCCAGAAGGCGATCCTATTACCAATTCCTGCTCATTAATCGATCATCGGTTATGAGAGGATGGCGGAGTTTGGTGTGCGTCGATTCCATCAGTGTTCGCAGGGCATTCAGAGAGTCGTGCCACATCATGCGATATGAATCATGTTGCTTCCTTGCGCATGCGCCACTATGGCTGAGTTGGAGGGCGCACATCTTTGTTCCGCCTCGAAGCTGCATCCTGACGATTGACTTTGCGATGCTGCCCATTCGGGTTCTATCCCAGAGATAGGTGATCGTGTTTGGCCTGGAGAAGAAGCATGATCCATAGATTGTCTGCGACAGTGCAGATGTCGTACTGAGATGAATGCGGAAATTGTGCACGGATCTTGGTTCAGCACGACATTCAATGCTCTCTGCCCCAGGTATGCGAAGCCATGCTTCTATATACTCCGGCATGGTCAGGGCATAGAGGATCCTTCGATATTCTGCTGCAATCAGGACTGAAGTATGTACGTCAAGGAGTTCGTTTCGCGAATGCGTTGGGAAGATAGAGCCAGTCTCGATCAGGAAGGGTGATTCCTTCATCATTCACTTACCTCTCGTCTGCGAATGAGCAATTTATGCTCCACACAATCAAGCAGAATTGAATGTGTGACGGAAGATAGGTATTGGTGACGAGTGGTATCTCCTGTTACGCGGGCGGGTGTATGTCAACGTTTGGGCGACAAGAGCCAGTGCCTAGTCGATCAAAACCTATGATTTGGCGGAAAGCGTGATCACTTTGTTCCAGACTTCTGTATTCTGCTGTGAATTGCGCATGCCAGGGATGGAAGTTATATGAGGAGTGATGGAATGCGTCTTACGACAAGTACGCTTGTCAATATCTCGATGTAATGTGCAGAAATATGTAGGTATATCTAATCAAGCGCGAAGGGTTAATCGCTGAATTTGATTGAGATGGATAGCCCTGACAGTTGATGCGAAAGACAAGGCAAAGCGCGACGAACCGATAGCCACATTTGCGGTCACAATCGAAGTGTCGTTAGTGTCGGCTTCCGTCGCTGATCAGCTGTGCGTGATCCACTCGTTGATGCGCGAGCGATAGCTGCGGCTCATTGAGAGTTTGTCGCCATTGATAAGAACAACGGCATACTCACCGTCGGACTCTGTGCGTACTTCTTTCACGTGTTGAAGGTTAACGATCGATGAGCGGTGCACGCGCAGGAACATCTCCGGATCAAGCCTCTCTTCCAGATGAGCCATGGTTTCGCGCAGCAGATGTGTTTCTGATTGCGTGCAGATGCGAACGTAATTTTCCTCTGCGCTTATGCGGCGAATGTCTGATACAGGAAGGAAGATAATTCTACCGCGCGACTTAAAGACAAGGCGATTGGCATAAGGGCTCCTGGCAACTCCGGCTGAGCCATTCTGGGCTGGCTGCTGGTTGAGCAATATCTGCTTACGAGCACGCTCTACCGACGACGCAAGCCGTTCGCGCGTGAAGGGCTTGAGGAGATAGTCGATGGCGTGAATCTCAAAGGCGCGCAGCGCATATTGATCGTAGGCTGTGGTGAAGATAACGCAGGGTGGAGGCATAGTTTCGCCCGAGGATATCTCGGTTAAGATATCGAAGCCGTCCATTCCGGGCATCTGAATGTCGAGAAAGAGGAGTTCAGGTTTGGTCGCGCGGACGAGGTCAATCGTCTCAGTCGCTGTGGCGCTTTCGCCAACAATCTCGATTTCGGTTTCGCTCCGCAACAACTGGCGCAGCTTCTGTCGGGCGAGGACTTCATCATCAGCAAGCACTGCATGAATCATGGCGCACTATCTCCCGCGAGATTAACAGTTGGTTGGTTTGAAATTTGCAAAGGGAGCGTTATTCTTGCTTCCACATCGCCGGTTTGCAATTGCACTAAAGAGATACTCTGATCGCTTCCGTAGTGGAGCCGCAGGCGATCCTGAACATTGGCTATGCCGACGCCTTGTCTTGGGTTGTCTCTCGTCGGCGCGTGCTTCAACCCCGTACCGCTATTGGTCACTGTAATCTTGAGTCTCTTGTGGTGACGGCTTGCTTTCACGACTAGCCTGCCGTCTTTATTCAGCTTTGAGAGGCCGTGTGTATAGGCGTTTTCTATGATGGGCTGCAAAAGCATAGCGGGTACGAGTGCATCATGCAGGTCGGGCTCGACGCATATCTCCTGAGTCACCCGGCCGGTGAACCTGCGGTCCTGCATCGCGAGATACATCTCGATGAATTCCATTTCTTCGCTCAGTGGAATCAGCTGTACTTCGCCCCGTTTGAGGGTAATACGCAAAAGGCTGCTCAGTTGTTCCAACATATCGTCAGCGGCCGCGATGTCGGTGTGCATGAGGCTTGAGATGCTGTTCATGGTGTTAAAGAGAAAATGTGGATTCAACTGCATGCGCAGGGCGCGCATCTGCGAGTTGACAAGCTCCGTTTTCAATTTCTCTGCGGCGGACTCTCTATCGCGATACTTCTGGTAGTAAGTAACGCCGCGAAAGAGACCAAATGCGCCCCAGAAGATAACCATATTGCTGATTAATTCCGCATTAGCGTGGAAGGCGAATCGATGCCAATAAGTGGCATGTTTGGGATTCCAGGGCATATTTGGGAAGCAGGCTACCCAAATCATTTCTTCCACGACACTGGCCACGATGCTAAGTGGGAGGCCTCTCGTGATCGTGTAGAAGAGAGTAGCCTGCTGAAACCGAGGTCCAAGCCACCACCAGAATAACCAGCAAAGAATACCCCACAGAAGATATTGCACTCCCCACCCTGAGATAAGGGTGCCAAGGTTTACGTGGTAGCTGAAGAGACGCATGTAGTTCCAGTCCTGGAGAGCGAAGAGGACTCCGAGGAGAACTGATGCGCCGATGAACACCAAGGGGTGCATGACCAGCGGTTGTTTACGTTGACCGTCTTTTGTCAATGATTTCAGTGCGTTACTCCTACGTCTATTTCATTTAAAACCAGATACGCGCAACCTGTATGCCAGGTTCCGCTCGATTATGTCGAAGTTTGGATCGTGGGTCTGCGGATCCAGGGTAGCGCCCGTTCCGGTTCGGTCCGGGCGTTTCTTTCTCCCGACTTACTATACGGACGGCGTTCCAGATCAAACGTTGCCGATATAACCGATGATATTCCGCTAATGTCAGTTTCTATCCCTTCGAGGATTTAGGAATGTCTTACGGTACCGGGCGATGTCGAAGTAAGGAGGGCCAGTGGGGAGATTCTGGCCCCTTTCGGTTGATTAAGTGACCTCAAAATTGGAACTTTGCCCACAGGAGAAGGTGCCTATTTGTTGGTTCGACTGCATTCTGCTTGTTAAGGAATGCGGGTGTGCCGATATCAAGCAAGTTAATGTCGAGTGGCCCAGTATTGTTGTGGTTGGTGAAGTTTTGTGCTTCGACGCGGAAGAGGAACATGCCACGATCGAGATGCAGGAATGAAGCTGGAACGGCTTTCTCTGCGGCAATGTTCCAATATTGCGCTCCGGGGTTCTGATAGCTATTGCGACCGACTTCGAGGGGTACAAACTGAGGACCGTGCGGAACGAGCCAATGTTCGTCTGCGGCGGTGACGGGATTGCCAGTTACTGAGTCGTAATACTGGCCCGGAGTAAAGCCGTCACCGAAGTAGAAGCCATCAAAGCCGGCCGTATCGATAGGCTTGCGAGGATTACCGATTAGGGGCCGGTCGTTTGCTGAGCTGCCATCTCCATTTGTGTCGATCCCGCTGACGTTGAATGTGCTGTAGTAGCCAGACTGTAGCTGCGTTGTGCCAGAGATAGTGAAGTGACGGGTAAAGGCACTCAGGAATAGATCGGCCGCTGTGCTGCTTGAGTGAAATCCGACAGGACTCCACGCATATGTGAGCGCTATGAAGTGGCGATGATCCCAGACAGAGGGACCCCAATCCTGACCGAGGCCATTGCCCGCGAGATTGGCCGAAAAAGAAGTAGGCGCGGCGAATGTACCAAAGACGTCGGAGGCATTATCCAGGTCTTTTCCGTAGGTGTACGCAACACGAAAGAACAGACCATGAGAGTACTGGCGGGATAGCTCTGTTTGAATGCTGTTGTACTCAGAGTCGGCCCGGTTGGCTCGCACGTTGATGATTCCGCGATCAGGATCGATGCGGGAGCCGTTGACGAAGTAGTTCATTTGGCGATTGGCGTACAACTTCGTTGCGTGATTGCCCACGTAGTTGATTGTGAGCTTTATCTGCGCGGGCAACTGACGTTCGAAGCCGAAGTTCCACTGCCAGGTTAAAGGGTTCAGGAAATTACTGGAGATGCTTTGTACGGACGATTGCGGCCCGAGCGAGGAGGGAATCGATCCGATGAGCGACGTGGCATCGGCGAAGCCACGGCCAGTTGGGGAGCTCAGAGTTCCGGTTGGGGCATTGGGCGCGGCTTGCGCACCGTTGGTGGCGATGTTGAGGAAGTCAGTATCGTAGAAGACGCCGATTCCGCCGTGAATGACGGTCTTGCCATCATGCATGAAACCAGAGTGGGGGTTATACGCGAAGCCGAAACGGGGACCGAAGTTATTGGTGTCGTTTTTGACCTTTACTACGGTGTCTATTGGTGCGAACGGATTGTCCAAATCAATTGCCGGATAGCGGAGTGAATTTTCAGGGTTGGTGAGATAGTCATATCGGATGCCGGCGTTTATGGTGAGGTCCGGCGTAAGCTTAATGTCGTCTTGAATGAATGCAGCGCTTCTCCAGGAATGAGGGTCGATGCGAGTTGGTCCAAAGGTGATGCTGGCCGAACCAGAGGCGCCGAGGTAGTTATCGAGGTAGTTGTCGAGAGCTGACAGCGCGCCACCCGCTGTAAAGATAAGGCCTCCCAGGGCATTCTGAGCAACCAGACCTATGTCGATTTGGCGCCCTATGTCCGCACCGATGCGAAGCGTGTGGCGACCATGAGTCCAGGAAACCGTGTCCTGAAACTGGTACATGTCTTCATAGCTTCCCTGAGGCATGTTTTGAGAGATACCCAATGGAGTGGACGGGCCGCCAAAACCCTGCCCGTTGAAGGTGATGTTGAAGTTTTTCGAGAGAGGATTCTGCAGCGTTTCCGGAGTAGGCTGGAAGAGGTAATTGACCCTGGTCTCCGAGGCGCGCAATTCGTTAAGAACGTGCGACGAAAAGACATGCGTCCAGCTTGCGGAGGCTACCTCTGCCGGGCCGCCTACCTCTGAATCAAAGCCCGGCAGTCCCGAAGTGTTCAGGGGAAGGTAGGGATCGACATTGGCGCGGTCATGGAGGTAGCGGAAGGTAATTGTGTCCTTAGCAGTAGCATTGAAATCTACGCGAAATAGCCACTGCGTGTCCGGAAGCTGTTCGGGAACCGGTGGACGGAGAAACAGGGCTGTACTTATGGTGCATCCAGAAGGACAGCCGGTACGGGGACTTATTCTGTATGCGTTGACCGCGCCGACGTTAACATATTTCGTGAGATATGCGCCTTGCGATAGATAACTATCCAAAAGCGTAACCTGAGGACCGCCAATTGCTGTCAGTTGCGCGTAGCCATTAGAGTCCGGAAGTTCTACGGCTCCGGGCTGAACGTTCCCGTAGTACCTCGAGAGTTGCAGGCCGCCAAAGCCGTAAAGCTTGTTCCGCCAGAATGGACCACCTGCAGTGAATCCGAATTGATGCTGGTCATATCTTGCCTTGGGATTGGTTGGGTATGGCTTACCCTGGCGGGTAATGCCATCGAGTGAATCGAGACCGGAACCCGTATAGAGTTCCCATACGTCTCCGTGAATCTGGTTTGATCCCGACTTGGTTATGAGATTGACTACCGCTCCGCCTGAACGGCCGTATTCAGCCGATGCGGAGTTAGTAAGTGCTGTAACGCTTTGAAAGGCATCGGGAATTTGAATGTTGAAGGCCTGACCACCGATACCGATGTCGTTGATATCCTGGCCGTCCATCATAAAGTTGTTAGCGCGGGGACGTGCGCCGTTTACTTCGATCTGTTCGAAGTTACCGCCGATCCCGCCGATGCCAAGGTTTTGATCGACAATCTGCACGCCGGGAACGGTTTGCAGGAGTTCAATTGGGTTCAAGGTGAAGATAGGTATTTTGGCTAACTCTACTGTGCCTACCGTGCTGGATAACTGTCCGTTCTCTGTGTTGATGGTGTTGGAGTTAGCTTCCACAGTAACGGCCTGGGAGACTTCGCCCACAGCGAGTACCGGATCGTAAGTGGTTACGACTGACGGAGTCACGTTAAGATGGCGCACGTTTGCGGTGCCGAAGCCCTGTGCCTGTACGTTGATCGTGTAGTGTCCAGTACCAATAGCATCTACGCGGAAGGCACCGAGATCATCTGCGATTATGCTGCGGGTTTCTCCTGTTTCCTCGGACGTTACGATGACGCTAGCTTTAGGAATCACCGCACCAGACGGGTCACGCACTATCCCTGCGATGATTCCTTTGCTGGTCTGTGCCGAGGACGATAGGACGCCGGCGATCACCAAGAGCAGAGCCAAACTTGCCAGACGCAACCGAATCCAAACCATCTTGTTCTCCTCTGATTTTGGTCGAAATGAAGATTGGCGCCAGCCTGGGGAGGCGGAAAAATCTTCGCGAGAATGCCGTCGAGAAATTTCGCGGAAGGCTTTGTTTTTCCGGCTCAACCCGTGGAGCGTGCGCCTTTGAAACTTGCTTGGCAGAGACATAACTGGAGTTGGAATGTGCAATCCGGTAGCCGAATCAGGCCTGTTGTAAACGAAGGTGACAAAGCGCGGTCCGCGGTGACAAAGTGTGGGTTTTCGGGGAGCAGTACGATTGGTGCACTCGGAGAGAAAAAAGAAGCGTGCAAGATTCCACGGTTCATCCAAAGGAGCGGACGATTGGCGACTTAGCGCTCCCAATATCCATATTCGGGACGAATCGACTGCTAAACGCGGTGAAATGCCGGTCGACTGCGATAGGTAACTGAGAATTCTTTGCGGACGGGGATGCTTCGGCAGTTGTGCATCTTGAAAATGGAATTGTTGAGCTTTTGGGTTAGGTTGGATGATTTGGGGGACGAATTGCTGTTGTATCGGCTGGATTGCATGCTGAGTGAATCGGCAAGATATCTCAATCGAGGTGTAGCATTGGTTCCTTGAAGAGAGCCATCGAGGAGGGCAGGGAAATGTTCGAATCGCGCCGGAAGTTGTTGAGGACGTTTACTCAAATCGCCGGGATTCTGGCGGTGGGGCCGTCAGTTTATGGGGCGGGACAAACGCCGCAGCCGATGGCATCACCAAATGCTCCGCAGAATCAGAATGTTCCTGCAGGAATGAATGGTCCGGATCTGATCAAGCCGGACAAATCTCCAACGAGTCCTGTGGTTCAAGAACAAATCGCGGCATCTGTACAGCAACTTTTCAAATTAGCGACTGAACTGAAGGACGAGGTTGAGCACACAAATCTGAACACTACTTTTTCGGTTGCGTTTGTGAAGAAGGCCCAGCAGATTGAGAAGCTTGCCAAGCAGATCAAGGACCGCGCCAAAGGATAAGGATTCTATTGAGGATGTGAGGCGGTTCCCAGGGATGGCGATGAACCGTCGGTGAGTTGTTTGGAATTATGTGGGCCGGAATAAATCTGTGAGCCTTCGTGGCTTCGCTGATTTTCAGCGGCTGCGTTTAGACGAGAGAATGTAGCTCGCTCCTGCTGAGCTTTTTCGGGCATCCTGACCCGGTCGTAGGCTTTGGCGAGATTGAAATGGACTTCGGGGCTGGCTGGACTCAGTTTGCCGGCGGTTTGCAACTCACTCAAGGCGACGGAATCGTCTCCCACTTCCAATGAAGCGCGTCCAAGCAGGTAGTGAGCCTCTGCGGAGTTTGGCGAGAGGATGATTGCGCGCTGCGCCCACGTAATTGCATCGGTGGAGCGGTGTTGACGCAGGGCAATCGAGGCCTGGCGGAGGAGAGGCAATTCACTCCTCGGAGAGATAGCAATTTCGGCTTGCATTTGAGCGGCGGCTTCGTCGAACTCTGATAGCGCCAGCAGTGCGGTTCCATAGCCGTAGTGAAGGAAAGGCGAGGAAGGATACGCTGCGAGCAGGCGCTTGAATTGGGCGAATGCATCATCGTATTTGCTCTGCTGCAGAAGAATGGCGATCTCGCCCGCGCCGGTTATCAAGGCTGCCTGGTCGGCGGGTACGGCATCGGGAAATTGTGGGCGTCGCAAGAGCGCGAGTCCCAGCGCGAACTTGACCTTTGCATTTGCCGGGCTGCTTCCATTCGCGGATTGCAGCACGTCGGATGCGCGTTCGAAATTCCCTGTGTGCACGAGCAGAATGCCTAAGGTGTATCTCGCTGTCTGGAGAGATTCTGCGCTGCCGCTCAGGCCTAGCTGCGCGCCGCGGTCAAGATGGATCAGCGCGTTGTTGAAGTCCTGCATGGAGAATTCGCAGAGGCCCAGCATCGCCCACCCGGTGCCATCGTTCGGGTTTACTTTCAGCCACTCTTTCAAATGGCTGGCTGCGGCGGGGTATTGAGCGGCGAGGTATTCTCGCAGCGCCGGATCCCAATTGTCTTTTGCGGTGTTGCGACTGATGTCGGGTTTCGCGCCGGGACTTGCAACGGAGTAGCGTTGGAGTATGCGGCTTTCCGGGGGCGAGGGGCCGGTCGTTAGAGTTGCGGCGGCCTTGAGTTCCTGCGCTGCTTGTCTGGCATCGCCTGCAGCCTCCCAGGCGCTGGCAAGGGCTTGGTGGGCGGGCTTACTGGCTGGAGCAAGCTCGACCGCCTTCTGAGCTGCCTGCACGGCCTTGCTGGGTTGCTTGAGTTCGAGGCGGCTTAGCTCGATCCAGGGTAAAGGGCTTTCGGGCGAGATTCTAGTTTCTTCCTGAAAAGCGGCGACTGCGCCTGTCGAGTTGTCTGTCCTGGTGAGCGCGAGAGCGTATGCGTGATGCAGATAGGGAATGTCGGGGTACTTTGCCAGGAGTGTCTGGAGGCGTACGGGAGTATCCGTGCCGGATGCGACGGCATCGCCTACTTCCGATATGAGGGCATCCTGGGAGGGGTCGATTTGATCGGGCAGCAATGGGACGCGCAGTGTGGCGAGGCCGAGGGCGATCTTTATCTGCTGAGAAATGGCGCCCGAGCCAAAGGCTGTTATAAGCAGGTCAGCCGCGCGTTCAAACTCTCCTGAGCGAATCAACAGAAGGGCGAGGTGATAGTTAGAGACGCGTTCTATCTCGGCGTCGTCTTTGATGCCGAGGGATAGCGCTTTTTCGAGATGAGTGAGTGCATCTTCACAGTCACGTGTTTCAAACTCTGACAAACCCAGCAGGCTCCACGCAACGCCGAGATCGGGAGCAAACTCGATCACTTGTTGAAACGTCGACTTCGCCTCAGCAAACTGGTTGGCTTCATATTGCAGGGTTCCGAGATTCCAGCGGCCCTCTTTCCATGTGGGCTGCAGTTCGAGGGCGCGTTTGTAGTCGCGGATCGCATCTTCGGTTTTTCCGGATTCTCCCTCCTGTAATGCTTGTTTCTGAAGCTCCTCAATTGTCTGAGGCTTCTCTTGTGGGGTTACCTGGGCTGCTGGAAACATGGCTGTTGCCGCCTGACTGTTTCTTGCTGCGGAGGAGAGTGCAACTCCGAGCAATACCATTCGAAGGACAACGATTGACACACGCTCCATACGACGGTAAGTATAGCTTTGAAGTGGACACCTCTTCTTCAGGATGAAGCAGCGAAACGTCGGTCCATTCGAATCCGTCACGCGTCGCGAGCTTCTGCGTAGCCTGACTGCGACTGCGATGACAGCGCCCTTTTGTGCGGTTCCCCTTTCAGGCAAGGCATCGGCTTCGGCGCCGGTGTTTGAGGAGATTCCCGGTTCGAAGAGCGGCATCCGTTGGGTGCACACTGCGGGAAAATCCGCCAGCAAGCACCTGCCGGAGACGAGCGGAGCGGGGTGTGCGTTTCTCGATTTTGACAACGACGGATGGATGGATATCTATCTGGTGAACAGCGGTGTAGCCGATTTTTACACGCCGCCGCGTCCGCTGCGAAATGCTCTCTATCGCAACAACCGCGATGGGACTTTCACTGACGTCACGGAGAAGGCTGGTGTAGCCGGCGGCGGCTACGGTATGGGCGTGGCTGTTGGGGATTACAACGGCGATGGATTCGCCGATATCTATGTCACGCAGTTTGGCCGCAATATTCTCTATCGCAACAACGGGAACGGGACGTTCACTGATGTTACGGAGAAAGCTGGTGTTTCCTGCTCGGGTTGGAGCTCGAGCGCTGTCTGGTTTGACTATGACAACGATGGAAAGCTGGATCTCTTTGTATGTCAGTTTGCCGAATTCGATGCGGCGCTTGGATGTGGGACTGATGCTGCGGGAGTGCGCCACTATTGCATTCCGCGGATATTCAAACCGCGACCGAGCTGGCTCTTCCACAATAATGGCGATGGCACATTTACTGATGTGAGCAAGGCGTCGGGCATTGCCGAACATCTGGGCAAGGCCTGGGGAGTGGTTGCGGCCGACCTCAATAATGATGGTTTGATGGATCTCTTTGTGGCCAACGATACCGTTGCGAACTTCCTGTTTTTGAATCGCGGGGGAAGATTTGAAGAGAGTGGGTTGATCGCAGATGTTGCCTATAACGCAGATGGTCGCGCGCGCTCGGGAATGGGCGTCGATTCTGCTGATTTCAACGAAGACGGGATGATGGATCTCTTCGTCGCAAACATCGATCAGGAGATTTTTTCTCTCTATCAGAATAAGGGTGAAGGTGGATTCGATGATGTCGCGATGCAGCTTGGCATCGGCATGTCGACGCGATGGATGAGTGGCTGGGGGCTCAAGTTTTTTGACTATGACAATGATGGCGATCTGGACCTGATCGTTGCAAATGGATTTCCTGATGATCTGATCGATCAGACTTCGTCGACCGTGAAATGGAAGGAACCGCTGCTGCTCTTTCATCATGAAGGGAAAGTGTTTCGCAATGTCAGCGGTGAGAGTGGCCCGGTCTTTGGGCAGAGTTTTCCGGCGCGAGGGCTGGCTCTCGGCGATTTTAATAATGATGGCGGAGTCGATGTGCTTATCAGCAACAATGATGCGGCTCCGCTGCTTCTTCGCAATAATGCCGGCGGAGAGAACAACTGGCTCGGCGTGCATCTTATTGGACGCAAGTGTAATGTCGACGCGATTGGGGCGCGCATCATTTATCAATCCGGAGATATGAAGCGATCGAGGATGAAGGTGGGTGGGGGCAGCTTCCTTTCGTCGCATGATCCTCGAGTGGTGCTGGGAATCGGCAAGCGATCGAGGCTAGATTGGCTGGAGGTCAGGTGGCCGCTGCCGAGCGGCGTTGTGGAGCGCTTCACCGATCTACCTATGAATCGCTACATCACGATTGTCGAGGGCACGGGGAAATGGAAGTAGGACTGGCTTTTCGCTACTCGGGAAAAGCTTCGCCTGGCCTGGCAATGCGGATGCGATGATCGGTGAAGTCTGCATGCATTTCGGGCACGTTGACCTTGGACATGTGGCAGGTTGTGCAGTTCTTGATGGCCTTTGGACAGGCGGCGCCGGGATGACTGGCGGATAACTTTGTTTCTGAGGAAGTTATGTGACAGCTCAGGCATTTTGAGTCGTATGCTGATGCTTCCGTTTGCAGTTGCTTGTGGGGATCATGACAGGCGGTACAGGTTAGCCGCGGGTCACCCTTCGCTCCCCAGCATTTGCTGGTGACAAGACGATATGGGGCCGATCTTGTGGTGGAGACACCTTTTACTCCGGCGAGTTTCACGTCCCACCAGGACCCGTGACATGCGCCACAGAAGTCTACTGCGTCGGCAGGTGCGAGATGGGCGGAGTTAAAGATGGCGGCCTTGGCAGACCCGGATTTGGTTGGAACTGACTCGTCCATTGCCTTTGCGTGGTTTGCGCCGGGGCCATGGCAGGCTTCGCAGGTAACTCCTGGAGTTAAGTGCTGTTCGTCGAATCGTCCGCCTATGTTAGAAGCAGTGCTGTGGCAGGCGAAGCATCTCTGAATCTCCGCAGAAGGAACGGGGCGGTACATTGCATCTTCGATGCTTGAGGGCGAGAGAAGTGCGCGAGCAGGAGTGAAGTCGAGATTTGCAAGGCGGGTGAAGTAGCTGGCGCGAGACTCATAGAAGTTGCCATCTTCTTTCTTAAACAGATAAGACTGTGCGACGCGGCCGGTTCCAAAAGCCCATGTAAGCGGATACGACAGCTTCCGGTTTTCATCACTTACGGTGTACAGGCTCCTAGTGGCGTGTGTGTCGATCTGATATCTGAATTTGTTGATGCTGAAGCTCAATGCCGGATGGGAGCGCAGGATTTCGGCGACTGCGACGGGCATGGCTGTTCGAGCCATCGGGGTTTCTCTTTGCGTGGCGAGCTTTGCCGCGTGGCAGGGAGCGCAGGCTTGAGAACCTACAAATCCGTCGCGGGAAGCGTGAGCTTGAGTTGGCCAGAAACCAGGTTCCGCGAGATGATCTTCGGTTGATAGCTGTGCCGTCGCGAATGGCGCGCAGAAGCATAACAGCAGGCCGACCAAGCCGAAACACCGCTGGTGCTTTTGTGACACGACAACTCTCCCGTTTGACGGCAATCGAGCACCGCATTCCGGAAGTCTCTAGCTGCTCGCTTCCGACGTCAGCATTTGCCGATCGATTTTAATCCAAGCCTTACACGATGCCGGTGCTGTAGAGCTACGCACGATGAGTTCAGGCTCGATCACAATTTCGGGTAGATATTCCGCTCGGTCCTCTATGCGATCGATCAGTGTTTTGGCGGCGATTCGGCCCATTTGCGCCAGGGGCTGGCGGATGGTTGTCAGTCCAGGCCTGGAGAATACCGCAATTGGCACGTCGTCGAAACCGACGACCGAGATATCTTCCGGTACTCGCAAGCCAGCCTCCTGAAATGCATAGATGGCACCAATCGCTGCAAGGTCATTGTAGGCAAAGAGAGCGGTGAAGGGTTGTTTTCGCTCCAGTAGTTTCTTGGCATACGGATAGCCTAGTTGAGGCGTGGTGAGATCATCTTCGATCTGGACAACTAGCTCTGGTCTGATTCGAATAGCGAGTTCTTCGCAAACCGAAGATACCGCCGCCCAGCGGGTTGCGGAGTCTGAGCTGGTCGTCTGGCCTCGAATAAAGGCGATTTCGCGATGACCGAGGCCGAGCAGATGTGTCAGCGCCAGCCGCACTGCGTGCCTCTGATCGAGAATGAGGTTCGTTACTCGGGGGACGGTAGCGTGTCCGGCGACTGCCACCGTCGGAAGACGAGGCTCCTCTTCAATGGAGGTGTCTACCGTGATGAAGCCTTCTACTCCGCGACTTATCAGCATCTTAGAGTAATTCTTCAGGACTCTGCGATCGTGCCGGTGGACAACGGTTAGAAACAAATATTCAGTGTCCCGCAAAGCTTCTTCAATACCGCTGATTACGACGGCGCCGTACGGGTCACCAATCTGCTCGGTGATGACTCCGATCGTGTAAGTGCGTTGTAGCCGAAGGGATCGAGCGAAGTAGTTTGGCTGGTAGTTAAGCTCGCGTGCTGCGTTCAGGATTCTTTGTTTCGTATGTTCAGGAATTGTGCGCGCGGCGGGTGAACCATTCAGCGCCGCGGAGACTGTGCCGGTTGCGAGGCCCAGATGTTCTCCAATTGTTTTTAGCGTAACCCGGCGTTCGCCTGTGCCCGATTTTTTTTTATGAGGCATAGTATTGTGCCGCACCGATCTGAACTAAGGTCGATCAGGACTATTGTGAATGTTTACATGCTTGCGCATGCGTGTTAGCTAAATCGATTTCTTCAAAAGGTATCATGCATTAATTCCAATCCGCATAATATTTCCGTTCTCTGCTTGGGCCTTCCAAAATAGTCGTTTCGTCGCCTTTTGATAGGCTGAAAACACTCCTAGAATAACAATATTCTATTGACATCTCAATCTTTTGGTGGAGAGAATGTTTGACGATCGAGAAGGCCGATTCGAGCCGTCGTGTGTGCAATTGATCTTTGAAAAATGGGAAATCTTGTCACCGCGGAAAACTAAAAGCGTGACATTTGGCGGACATTATTCAGGTCATTGTCAACTGGAAAGTCTTGCAAGACCTTACTTGGAGGCTGAAGGATGCTGAATGCTCTTAAGGGACGAAGTCCTGCGGTTCGAGCAAGTGGAATCCGCGCGCTTTTGACAGTGCTCATGATGCTTGCTGTGGCGCCATTTGCCCTGCATGCGCAAACCTACTACGGTACGATCGTCGGTAATGTGACGGACCCGAGCGGAGCCGCCGTTGCGGATGCCAAGGTTACCGTTATTGATAAGGCGACTAATAACACATTCACAGCTGTCACTACGCAGCAGGGGTCTTACTCTGTCGCGCAGTTGGCGGTTGGCGTCTACGATGTCCACATCGAGGCCGGGAACTTCAAAGAGTTCATCGCTACAGGCGTGGAGGTTCATGTATCCACGAATACCTCGGTAAATGCTACCTTGCAGGTCGGCGCAGTTAGTGAAAAGGTCACAGTGCAGGCAGACGCAGTGCAGGTCGAGACAACCTCTGCTGCTGTGGGCGAAGTTATCAGTGGCACGCAGGTCCGTGAGCTGCCATTGAATGGCGAAAATTTTGTGGGCCTGACGCAACTGTCTCCTGGTGTTTCTGCTGCTGCGTCTTATGATGGCACCGGGAAGGGGCTCTCCGGCGGTGTCAATTTTTCCGTCAATGGCAATCCCTACACGAACAATCTTTTCCTGGTGGATGGCGTCAACAACAACGACGTGGGTTCTAACCGTACGATTCTTGTCTATCCGGCAGTGGATACGATCGCCGAGTTCAAGATGATTCGCAACTCGTTTGGCGCTGAGTATGGTCAGGCGTCGGGTGCGATTATCAGCATTACTACACGGTCAGGCGAAAATCAGTTTCATGGTGGATTTTTCTATTCTGGCCGCAATGATGCACTTGACGCGAACGATTGGGTATCGAATAACAACAACACCGGCAAGGCGAAACTACGCCGCAATGATTGGGGATACTATGCCAGTGGCCCTCTGAAGAGGGACAAGATTTTCCTCTGGTGGAATCAGGAGTGGAATCGTGAGATTCGCGGTTCTTCATTCGGGACATGCGTGCCCACGGATGCGGAGTCTGCTGGTGATTTCAGCGGATACGGCGCGGGGTCGAATGGCCTCGATCAGTGCGGGGCAGCGATTCCTGGTACGACCACTGTGAACTCCGATGGAAGTCAAACAGTGCATGCGCCGATTCCAGTTTACGATCAGGCGGCTGGAAATCCTTTCAAAGTTGCCAACCCCGATGCAGCAGGTCTTTTGCTTGCTCAGTTCTATCCGTCGGCTAACTTCAATTCCAATCAGGCACTTACAAACAGCAACGGATACAATTGGGCAACCTCGCTGAACAATCCCCTCAACTGGAGCGAGTGGAATGTCAGAGGAGATTACGACATCACCAGCAAACATCGCGCTACCATGCGCTGGACCGATGACTCGTGGACCAATCCAACGCCTAACAACGGCTCGTCGTTCTGGGGTGAATCCAATTACCCAACAGTTCAGTCTGCCTGGAGCCAGCCATCGAAGAGCGTGATGGCTAAGCTGAGTTCGACGATCTCGAACAGTATGGTGAACGACGTTGAGTTTGGGTACGGTCACAACGCCATCATTACCACCCTGGGTGGAACGAGAGCGAACATCGTTGGCGAACTGCAAACAGCTTATCCTGCGTCATTCCCGTCCTCGATCAAGCAAAAAGACGAATTCTTTGGCGGATGGGGCGGACTTAATCCGTACGGCTCTAACCAAGGTGCGGCTTCTTTCTGGAACATCGCTCCGTACAAGAATCACGAAGATCTGTACACAGTCCAGGACAACCTCTCAAAAGTCATTGGCAATCACCTGCTGAAGGCTGGCGGCTTCTGGAGCAATAACATCAAAGTGGAAGATAACGGCAATGGCGCCGACAGGCCAACGCTGCCCACTTCGGTGCATTGCGACACAGACTCTGCGGGTCACCCCATCACCGGGCCAGGCCATCCTGCTTGCGCCTCTACGGACAATGCACTTGCTAATGTTCTCATTCCAGGAACGGGGTCACAGCCGCAGGAATTCAATGTGAGTGAGAACAGCATTGACGCGACTGCGTTTGTGAAGTGGCACGACTTTGAATTTTATGTAGCGGATACTTGGAAGATTCGCCGAAATATAACGCTCAGCTATGGTTTTCGCTGGTCGTTTTATCGCGAGCCCTTCGGTGACGACAACCACTGGGCCAATTGGAGCTTAGCCAACTGGAGCGCCTCCGAGGCGACGTCAAATCCATCCGACGCCTGCAACGGGACAATTATTGTGCCGGGCACGACGCCATGCGCGGACGCGCAGAAGTTCCTTGGCGGCCTGGGCGTAGATCTGCCGTTGTCGAACGGAACTCCTGGACAGAACAGGGCGCTGGTCGACCAGAACAATCACGACATCGCCCCTCGTTTTGGCATCGCGTGGGATCTTTACGGTAATGGTAAGACTGCGCTGCGTTTTGGTGCGGGCCAATTCTACCAACGCGAAGCGGTGGGCATCGACGAAGGCATGGCTCGAACCGCCCCGTTTGTGATCGGAGTGAATACCAACCGTTCGCTCGATGCTCCTACTCCTCTTGCGAATCCTTCCGTCTCTCCCAACTATGGAAAGGACCCTCGCGGAGTTACGCCAAATTCCTGGCAGTGGAATGCGACTGTCGAACAGGAATTGGCGAGGAACACGACGTTTGAGCTTGGTTATGTTGGTAACACCGGCGTGCATTTGACGTCCATGTACTCGTTCAATCCCATCCCGCAGGCGAATTGGGCACAGTCGGTGTTTACTAATGGCGCTGCACAAAATTTGCTTCGTCCTGCATTCAATTTTGGCACCATCGGCGGCTTTGCTCGGGGCGGACACGCTACCTATCACTCGCTGCAGGCACTGTTCCGGTCCCAGATGGGTCCTTCAACTTTCCAAGCCGCGTATACATGGTCACATTCGATCGGCGACGTGGAACTGGACAACTCTTCTGGAAGCTTTAACCAGCAGGCAACCACCGTCCAGGGTATGCCGCAGCTGGACAAGGGCGCCACCAACATCAACCGTCCTAACATTTTTGTGATGAACGAGGTGTACTACCTTCCAAAGTTTGCGAAGTACAACATGCTGGTGCAAACCGTGCTCGGTGGATGGCAGGCGAACAGCATATTCACGGCTGCTCACGGCAGTTCACTTTCGGTGTTTGCAAATGGTACCTATAACAACGGTTCCGTAAGTGGACTTATCGGCACGGGATACATCAACAACAATCGGCCATTGACCACGGGAGTGAGTTGCAACGCGGGCGAAAAGGCCAACCAGATTTTGAATGCGAACGCATTTACGCTGGTGGGTTACACGCTGGGGACCGTACCGACTAATATGGCAAGTCGCGGGACCTGCTTTGGTGCACCAACAACGAATCTGGATTTCCAGATGGCCAAGAACTGGACTATCAGGGAGAAGTACAACATCAAGTTTGCGATGGACTTCTTCGACCTGCTTAATCATCCTAACTTCAACTCGAACGGACTGGAAGGCACGGGCTTCGCTCCTGCAACTCTTACTTGCGGAGATGCGCCCTGTGGTCCTACCAACCCGAACATGACAGTTACTGCCCAGAGCGCGGTGACCGGCTTCGGGGCGGTCCAGGCACTGCAGGTTGGTCGAAGCAATCGCGAACTGCAGTACAGTCTGAGATTCCAATTCTGACGTCTAACTCAACACAACCATTCGACTGCGGAGCCTGCATGCAGGCTCCGCAGTTTGATTTGGGGTAAAATTTGCCCAGCGCTCTTCGATGAAGTGCAGCCCGTCCAAATTCGTGATTCTTCTGAAGCGATGCCGCGAAAAGTTGTATCGAGTTAGTCGCGTCATTGCGTTTGTTCTGGCAATGCCGGGCTTGAGCATCTTATACGCTCAGGCGCCGATGCATCACTCTGCCGCCGAGCATAAGTCACAACCTGACGAGGATGAACTTTCGGCTCGTCTTGCCGCGGCTGCCAAGGCCCGAGATGCTGGCGATCCAACGGCAGTTGAGGGGGCGAACAGGCTCGTGGTTGCTGCAGCCCTTCGTGAACTTGCTGAGTTGAAGATGATTGAGGGTTCGTATTCAATGGCTATCGAGAGTTACCGCAGTTCTCTCGATTTCGAGGATGCCTCTGCTACACGAGTAGAGCTGGCGATCGCTGACATTCAGGCTGGCCGATACGACGAGGCCATCAAGCTGGCTGAGCAGGCGCTAGCTGTCGATCCGGGGAATATTCGCGCGGACCGCGCACTGGCAAGCGCCTATGTTCAAAGCGGAAAGTTCGTGGAAGCTGTTGAGCCATTTGCGCGAGTGGCCAAGGCAAATCCTGACGTTGAAAATCTCTATCCGCTCGCGGTCTGCCTGCTGCAAACGAAGAAGGCTGAGGACAAGATTCGCGCGGCCGCGGTTTTTGAACAGATGAAAAAGATCGCGGGTGACAGCGGCTCGCTCCATGTTCTGATAGGTCGCGCGTATCGTGACGCCGACGATATGAATTCAGCGGTGAGTGAGTTCAAGCGAGCTATTGCTATCGATCCCAAGACACCACACGCGCATTACTTTCTCGGACTTGCTCGACTCTACATGAATGACTGGAAGCCCACGCCTGAGGCTGAATCTGAGTTGAGGATTGAGGCGGAGTATTATCCGCATGATTATCTCGCGAACTACATGCTTGGATTTCTCACTTCAGGAGAGCGGCAATACGAGGAGTCGAACAAATATCTCAAGGCTGCGTCGGAGATAGATCCATCGGCGCCCGAGCCATTTCTGTACATGGGTTTGAACGCCTATTCGCAGGAAGAGATGAAGCGAGCCGAGGAAATGTTGCGCAAGGCGGTGGAACTGACGGGCAGTGACGAAGCGAGGTCCAACTACCAGATTCGCCGGGCTTATGTTGACCTTGGCCGAATCCTCGCGACGAGTGGGCGTACCGAAGAGAGCGATGCGTTTGTTGCGAAGGCTCGCGAGTTACAGAACAAGACGATGGTGCAGAGTCAGCAGAGTGTCTCTTCGATGGCCCTGGCGGGTGGAGTGGGTTCGGCAGCGGCGGTGATGCCTCTTAGCCGCCAGCAGGAGAATGAAGCGGCACCGGGTGTTCAGAATTCAGTCGTTGTTGGTACGAAGCTGACGGTTGAGCAGCGGGCTGCTGCTGACACGAGAGAAAAAGAGCTGCGGTCGGTACTGGCGCTTGCATTCAATGACATTGCGACATCTGAAGCGATTCAGAGGGAGTACCAGCGTGCGCTGGATAACTACCGTCAGGCTGAGCGGTGGGATGGTAAACTGCCAGGTCTGGCGAAGAACATGGGGCAGTGCGCGTTCAGAATCAAGGATTACGCTGAGGCGATTCGCGGCCTGTCCAAGGCTCTTACGGCACAGCCTGACTCTGCGCCAATGCGTGGCATGCTTGGTATTTCTTACTTTGCTACGGACCGATTCGCGGAGGCGGGTCGCACATTCGAGCCTTTGGGAACCCGGGGCATGCATGACAGCGAAATTGGGTATGCATGGGCGGCTTCGCTGACTCATCTGGGAGATATGAAAAAGGCCACGGAGGTTTTGAGCGCATTCGAGTCGGACGCGCGGCCAAACGAGACGCTTCTGCTTATCGGTCAGCTGTGGACTGAGATTGGCGACTATGCGCGCGCGACGGCGACCTTACAGCGCGCGCTTGCTTCGGATGCGTCACTGCGAAAGGCTCACCTGTATCTTGGGCTTGCGGATATTCACTGGCAACATTGGCCGGAAGCTGCAGCAGAGTTTCAAGCTGAACTCAGTCTGACGCCGGATGATCCTGTTGCGCAGTATCATCTGGGCTTTGTGTATCTGCAGCAGTCGAAGGTGGACGAGGCTACAGCGCTTTTCCGCCAGGTGGTTTCTGCTCATCCCGACTATGCCAATGCACAATATGAGTTAGGCAAGATACTGTTGGATAAAGGACAGGTTCCGGATGCTGTCGGGCATCTTGAAGCAGCCGCTCGCCTGAGTCCGCAGGTTGACTATATGCACTATCAACTTCAGGCCGCATATCGCAAAGAGGACCGGATCGCCGAGGCGGATCGGGAGTTGGAAATCTATAAGCAGCTGAAAGCAAAATCTCGCGAGCGGGCCGCCGATGCGGTAAAGTACAACCCTTGATGCTGCCCATTTTCGTCGTGACAAAGAGGGCTCGATTGGCTCACCGCAAGCATTCGGTTTCATGCCTGAGACTGATTGCCGTGATGCTGTGCGGTTTGAACATAGCGGTCGCACAGAGTGGTCATCCAGTCGCTCCTCCTCCGCCGCCGGGGGCCAAGTCGAGTAAGTGCAGCGGACGTCCGGTGCCACAGTTGGAGGACATTACAGCAGCGGCCGGGATCACTTTCAAGCACACCTCTGATCCTTCGAAGAAGTATATTGTTGAGTCAATGAGCGGCGGGGTGATTTTGATTGACTACGACCGCGATGGCTGGCCGGACATTTACTTCACCAACGCTCCAACAGTTCAGATGGCCATCAAGGGAGAGAAGAGCCTCGGTGTGCTTTATCGCAACAATCATGATGGGACTTTTACGGATGTTACGCCCAAATCCGGCTTAAATGCGCGCTGTTTCGCAATGGGTGGGGCGGTGGGGGATTACAACAACGATGGCTGGCCTGATCTATACCTGACTTGTTTTGGCGGCAACATTCTTTATCGCAACAATGGCGACGGAACGTTCACTGATGTTACAGCCAAGGCGGGAGTTGCAGATGGCCGATGGTCGACCGGCGCTGCATTTGGGGACTATGACGGAGATGGGTTTGTCGATCTGATGGTTACCAACTATGTGGACTTCCATCTCGATGACATGCCTGGGTTTGGCAGCGCCACGTTCTGCAAGTATCGCGGAATCGACGTGCAATGCGGGCCGAGAGGACTGAGGGGCGCGGGCGACGCTCTGTTTCACAACAACGGCGATGGGACTTTTACGGATGTTTCGAAAGCTGCCGGAGTTAGTGATCCAGATGGATATTATGGCCTCGGCGTTGTCTGGGCAGACTTTAACAACTCGGGGCGGCCTGATATTTATGTCGCCAACGATTCGACACCAAAGTTCCTTTACAAGAACCTGGGCAATGGCAAGTTCAAGGAGATAGGTCTTCAATCTGGTACGGCTGTCAGCGATGATGGCTCGGAGCAGGCTTCGATGGGATTGGCGATCGGGGATTACAACCACACGGGGCGGCCGTCGATTTACGTGACGAATTTCTCTGATGAGAATGATCTGCTTTATCGCAATGACGGCGACTGGAACTTCAAGGAATCTTCGTATCAATCGGGCGTGGCGCTGCCTTCGCTGCCCTGGGTGAAGTGGGGAACTGCTTTCGTTGACCTCGATAATGATGGCTGGCTGGACTTGATCGCGGTGAGCGGTCACGTCTATCCTCAGGTTGATACGTTACCTTCCGGCGGCGGTTATCGACAGCCCAAGCTGCTTCATCTCAATCAAAAAGACGGCACGTTTTGTGACGCCAGCGATCAGGCCGGGAAGGCTCTGATGGAACGTCGTGTTTCGCGGGGTCTGGCTGTTGGTGATTTATTCAATGACGGAAATATGGATGTCGTTATAGGCGATATCGATGGTAGTCCGATGCTGCTGCGCAATCACGGTGTTCCGGGACGACACTGGATCAGCTTTGAACTGACAGGCAAGAAAAGCAATCGGCTTGCGCTCAACACGCGGATCACGTTGACGGCGAACGGGGTGACGCAGACAGACGAAGTTCACAGTGGCGGCAGTTACTTGTCACAGAATGATCTGCGTATTCATTTCGGCCTGGGCGCCGCTACGAAAGTAGACAAGGTTCAGATTCATTGGCCGTCTGGTCTGGTCGAGGATTTGGCGAACCTCAGCGTTGACCACTACTACTCAGTAGTCGAAGGGCAGGGGATTGCGCCTGCCGCCAATGCGAGGCCAGTTCCGGTCAAACATCCGTAAGATAACTACGAGTTTGGGTCAGGTGTTTTGCGGGTCGATGGTCTTGAATCCATAGGTTTCGTAGCGCCAGTCGATCTTGCCGTGGCGCAGGCTGACTACGGTGAAGCCTTCAGGGATTCCCATGCGGGTGCCGTGCCACCAGTTACCGCAGACTGCGCCGCTGGTTATGTATGGGATGCCACGGAAGCGGACAACCTCGTTGATGTGAGTGTGTCCCTGGAAGACGGCGAGGACGTTGTGCTTTTCGAGCAGTGGCAACACGTCATACGCGTTGGCGACCATCAGTTGGGGATGCGCGGATGGGGGTGTTGTGCCGGACCCGCCCGCGCCGGTCGGCGCTGTGTAGGAATTGAATGCTGTGACGAGCGGGACATGGCCGGTGACCATGATTGGCGTTCCCTGGGGAAGCTTGGCGAGGTCAGTTGTCAGCCATTGAAGCTGGGTGGCGTCGATGCGCGCTTCCCAGGAGCGGTCGGGCGTGACCTGAATAGTGTCGAGCACGATGAAGTGATAGCCCTTGTGATCAAAGGAGTAGTAGGTCGGGCCGAGTCGCTCCTGAAATATTTGTTTGCCGTAGCCGGGGCTTCCAGCCTCAATGCCGCTCTTGGTGAAGATCCCGAAGTGGTCGTGGTTGCCGATGGTGTGATGGACCTTGAGGCCCAGGGCTTGTTCGGTATGCGCGTAGAGGCCGAAGAGGCTGTCGGCTCGTTTGCGGTCCACGGCGAGGGCATCGAAGACGTGATCACCGCCCTGGATGGCGAAATCGGCGTGCAGAGAGGCCGCCTTGCGAAAGGCCATTGCGCATCCGTCGGCTGCGGCCAGTTCCGGTTCGAGATGCGTGTCGGTGAAGAAGATGTAATCGAATGAGCCTGGAGCGTCGGCGGCGTGGGCGATCGGTGAAGCTGCTCCGGTGGCGATGGCGCCGGCGGTCATGGCGCTGAGGGAGAGGAAGCGTCTGCGGTTCAGGGTCTCCATATCGCGCATGGTAGCACGGGTTCGATGAATGGCGCGCTTCTCTGGGATGAGTTGGGAGAGGGGCGATTGTTGTAGGCTGGCGTGAATGGACATTCGAGAAAATGTTGCTCTTGCGCCGTTTACGACCTTTGGAATCGGGGGGCCGGCGCGATGGTTTGTCGAGGCGGGGAGCGAGGAGGAAATCGTCGAAGCGGTGGGTTGGGCGCGTGAGCGGAATGTACCTCTGTTCGTGCTTGGCGGCGGGAGCAATCTGCTGGTTTCGGATGCTGGTTTTGACGGGCTGGTGCTGCGGGTGGCTCTCCGGGGGATTGATTCCACGGAGGAGTGGGGTGGTCGTCTGTACCGCGTGGCCGCAGGTGAGAACTGGGATGAGTTTGTCTCGCTGGCGGTGAAGGAGGACTGCGCAGGTGTGGAATGCCTTGCGGGGATCCCGGGAACTGTAGGCGGCACGCCGGTACAAAATGTGGGCGCTTACGGGCAGGAGGTTTCAGAGACGATCGAGCGTGTGCGGGTGCTGGATCTGGAATCACTGACCTCTGCGGAGATGACGGCGGCGGAGTGTGGATTTGCTTACCGATGCAGCATATTCAACTCAACTGCGCGAGGGCGTTTTCTGGTTACCCGGGTAGACTATCGGTTGTGCCCTGGAGGCGCGGCTAATCTGCGCTATGCGGATTTGCAGAAGGCGTTTGCGGAAGGGATTTCGCCATCGCTGGTTGAGGTTGCTGCGGCTGTGAGGAAGATACGGCAGGCCAAGGGAATGCTGTTGGTGGACGGGGACGTTGATTGTCACAGTGCGGGGAGTTTCTTCAAGAATCCTGTTATCTCGAAGGCGCAGTTTTACGAGCTTTCGAAGAGTTTCGGGGCTGAGCCTCCGCATTATCCGGCGGGCGAGGGATTCGTGAAGTTGCCGGCTGCATGGCTGATCGAGCGCGCTGGTTTTTCGAAAGGATTTGCGCTCGGGCGGGCGGGAATTTCATCGCGGCATACGCTGGCGCTGGTGAATCGTGGGGGCGCCAAGGCTGTCGATTTGCTGGAACTGCGGGATTTGATTGCTGCCGGGGTTGAGGCGAAATTTGGCGTCGGCCTGCAGATGGAGCCTGTGCTGGTGGGGTTTGAAGGCAGGGAACAGGGACCAGGGAAGAGGGAACGCCTCATGTTTGATTGAGTCGGGCAAGAAGGCGGGTTCGCTCGGAGGCCAAAACTTGGCTTGCTGGTCCGAGCGCGGTGAGTTTTCCTTCGTGCATCAGGGCTACTTCGGCTTCTGTAGCCAGGGCGTCGGCGGCGTCGTGGGTGACGAGGATGGTCTGGATCTTTTGTTCGCTTAGCCAACTTTGCAAGCGGGTGAGAACCTCATCGCGGGCGCTGGCGTCGAGCGCGGAGAGTGGCTCGTCGAGGAGCAGAAGCTGTGGCGAGGGTGCGAGGGCGCGGGCCAGAGCTACTCGTTGAGATTCTCCTCCGGAGAGTGCGCGGGGCGTACGACCCGCGAGGCCAGCTGCGCCGACCAGTTCCAGCATGGCTGTCACTTGCTTCCTGCGAGCTTCGGCACTTAGGTGAGGTAATCCGTAGCCGACGTTGGCTGTGACGTCGAGGTGAGGGAAGAGTGCGGATTGCTGAGTGACCATGCCCGTGGATCGCTGTCCGGCCTGGGCGCCGGGACGCAGTTGGAGGGCGATTTCAGTATCGGTGAGGTAGCGGCCGTGGACGGCGATGCGTCCATAGTCAGGTTTGTCGAGGCCAGCGATCAAACGCAGAAGCGTAGTCTTGCCTGTTCCGGAGGGGCCGAAGACAACGGTCCACGGCGCCGCAAAACGGCAGGCGATTTCAAGACGAAAATTGCCCCGGTGAGCCTTGATTTCGAGTTCAACCATCAGGGCTGTCCTCCCGATTTCAGGGCTGACTTTGGGCCGGCTGCGAGAGTACCTGGCCGGGCATAGACGACGATCAGGGCAATGACGCAGAAGACCAGAAGTGTGGCTGCGGTACGATTAGCGGCGGCATAGTCGAATCCTTCAACCTGATTGAAGAGGACGATGGAGAGAGTGCGGGTGGCGCCCGGGATGTCTCCGCCGAGCATGAGGACGACGCCGAACTCGCCGAGGGTATGGAGGAAGCTGAGGATGACGGCGGTAAGCAGCGAGCGGCCGGCCAGCGGAATGAGAATGGTGCGGACCAGGCGGACTGGTCCTGCCCCGAGAAGGCGGGCGGCATCGATGATTGAGCCGTCGACGGCGGCGAATCCGGCGACGATAGGCTGCACGGCGAAGGGAAGGCTATAGATGACGGAGCCGACGACCAGTCCGGCGAAAGAGAAGGCCAGCGGATGGCCGAGCAGTGCGGAGATGGCACGGCCCAGGCTGGTGCGGGGGCCCAGCAGTACGAGCAGATAAAACCCCAGTACGGTTGGTGGCAGAACTAACGGAAGGCCTGTGAGGGCTTCGGCGAGGATTCGCCAGCGAGAGCGGCCGAGCGCCAGCCACGCGGCGAGAGGGATGGCGAGACAAAGGAGGATCGCGGTGGTAACGGTGGCCAGCTTGATTGTGAGGGCGAGCGCCTGCAAGTCCATGTGTTATTTCACGGGCGTCAGGCCGCTCTTGGCGAGCTGCTGCTGAATCGCTGGGGATAAAAGGAAGTCGAGGAGCTTGTGGCAGGCCTCGCGCTGTTTGGTGTTGGTGACGATAACCGCGCCTTGCTCGATGGGCGGATAGAGGTTGGCAGGAATGACGAAGTAGCTGCCAATTGATTGCAGATGCTCGGTCTTGGCCGAGGTGAGTGAGATGAGTCCGGCGTCGGCGTTGCCGGTTTCGGCAAATTGCGCGGCCTGGGAGATGTTTTCTGCCGTGATGAGCTTCGGTTTGAGCGAGTCGTTGAGTCTGAGGCTGGTAATAGCGGCTACGGCAGCACGACCATACGGGGCGCGGTCGGGATTGGCGATGGCCAGCCGATGGAGCGATGGATCCTGAAGCGTTGCGAGCGATGGAGTTGGCCAGTGTGAGTCCTTGCGAGTCCAGAGGACGAGCGTGCCGCGCGCGTAGGTGATGGGTGTCGACGAATCGCTGAATTCGTTTGGACCGATGACGCCCGCAGTGTCGGCGACGCCAGCATCGATGAGGCGCTTGGGATAACTTAGATCGGCGGACAGGAAAACATCGAAGGGTGCGCCGTTCTGTATCTGGGCAGTTAGTGCTGCTGATGCTTGATAAGTGGCCTCAGCCTGAATTCCAGTCGCCTGCTTGAACGCTTCGAGAACAGGCGGAAGCACGGGTTGCAGATCGGCGGCGGCGGCGATGCGGAGAGCTGTCTGTTGAGCATTCAGTGCATAGGGAGCGCTGAAAAGCGAAAGTGCCGCGGCAGCGAAAATGAAAAGCGAGAGGAGCAGGCTTGATCTTCGCCGGCGGCCTTGTTCCGCTATCTTTTCTCTTTCCAGTTTGGCAACGCGGCGGTGCCCGAGCATGTCGCTGAGTCTCCAGAGCGCCCGGAATGCGGGCTCTAGCTGGTAGGCTAACACTTGAGATGAACGACAATCTGCATCAGTTGCGCTGTTTCGGTTGTGGCGTGCGCATTCGCGGAGATCAGGCCGGTTCGATCTTCCGATGCGCCGATTGCGGTGACCTTTTCGAAGTGGAATATCCAGGGTGGGGTCTGGTTGGTGGCACTGACCGCCCGAATCCAGGCGCGTTGAAATGGCTTTGGCGTGAAAGACGGGCATCTTCAGAACTGCTTGATCACTCCGGGGTCTGGCGGTTTCGCGAGCTGTTGCCGATTTTGGATAACTTCGGGACGGCCGTGACGCTGCGGGAAGGGAACACTCCGCTTTACCATCTGCCGCGTACCGCCAAGGCGCTGGGCGTCGATCAGCTCTATGCCAAGCACCAGGGGATGAATCCGACAGGGTCGTTCAAGGACACGGGCATGACCGCCGCGCTCAGCGTGGCCAAGGAGCGCGGCTATGAGTGGGTGGCGTGCGCCTCGACGGGGAACACTTCGGCGGCTATGGCAGCATACGCTGCGCGCGCAGGGATGAAAAGCCTGGTGTTGATTCCGCAGGGGAAGATTGCGTGGGGCAAGCTGGCCCAGTCAATGGATTATGGCGCGGTGACCTGCCAGCTCAACACGGACTTTGACGGATGCGTGAAGGTGCTGTCAACGATTGTGCAGGAGGCGCCGGTTTATCTGCTGAATTCGGTCAATCCTTATCGGCTGGAAGGGCAGAAGACGCCGGCGCTGGAGATCGCGGAGGCTTTTGACTGGGCGGTGCCGGAGCACATCGTGGTGCCGGGCGGGAACCTGGCTAATAACGCGGCTTTGGGCAAGGGATTTCGCGAGATGAAGGCGCTGGGATTGATCTCGCGGCTGCCGAAGATTTCAGTGATACAGGCTGAGGGGGCGAATCCGCTGGTGCGCAGCTTCGCGGACAGTGGCGGAAAAGCGATCAAGCCGGTGCAGGCGAATACACGCGCGACGGCGATCCGGATTGGAAACCCGGCGTCGTGGCGCAAGGCTGTGCGAGTGATCGAAGAGACAGGCGGCTCTTGCCTCGACGTGAGTGAAGGAGAGATTGCCGTGGCCAAGGCGGAACTGGGCCGGGAAGGAATCGGCTGTGAGCCGGCCTCTGCGGTGACTTTGGCCGGGTTGAAAAAGCTGGTTGCGAAAGGGGAGGTTGTGCCCTCCGACACGGTAGTGCTCTTGCTGACCGGGCACACGCTCAAGGATGCGGACTACACGATTGATTTTCATCGTGGAACACTGCTCGAACCCGAGGAGGCTGCTCCGGTGGCGGCAAAGATGGATGCGCTGCGACGGAATGCGATCGAGGTAGAAGCAACCCCTGCGGCGGTGTTGAAGCTGCTTGGAGAAATTCAGAGCAGGTGGGTCTAGTCGTGAGTGTTTTTCGACTTCGCTTACCGGCAACATCTGCCAATCTTGGAGCTGCATTCGATACGGCGGCTGTCGCGGTTGGTTTCCACCTGACGGTTGAAGCCGAGGTGTCCAACGTGTTTTCCATCTGCGCTACGGGGCGTAATGCGGACGTCTGCTCCCGGCTGGATGGCAACCTGATTCTTGATACCTACCGTGATTTGCTGCAGCGCGAAGGGCGCACAGTTGTGCCGCTTGCAATCCGGATGGAGAACGAGATTCCGCTGGGGATGGGCTGTGGCTCCTCGGCTGCTGGAATACTGGCTGCGGTTTCGCTGGCGGTTCACTTTGGTGGCCTGGGATGGACGAGCGATCAGATTCTGGCTGCGGCTTGTGAATTGGAGGGCCACCCGGACAATGTGTCTGCCTGCTGGCTGGGCGGGATGGTGGTCGCTGCATGCGAAGGCAAGGTGGTTCACGCGGCCCGGGTTGAGCCGCCTGCAGATTGGCGGGCTATGGTCGTGTTGCCCGGCGATCCCCTGGCAACCAGCCACGCCCGCGCAGTGCTTCCGGATCAGTACTCCCGCGCCGATGCCGTTGCGAATATCCAGGCTGCCTCTCTTCTGGGACTGGCCTTTGCGCAGGGGCGAGGCGATTTGCTGCAACCGGCGATGACCGACCGCCTTCACCAGCCGTATCGATCGGAGATCTGCTCACTTCTTCCGTTGCTGCTGCCTTTGGCGGGCAGTCACGGCATTCTGGGAGTGGCGTTGAGCGGAGCCGGGCCGTCGGTTTTGCTGATTCTGGATCGAAACCATCTGATCGCGGACGCAACTGCGGCGGTGCAGGACACGCTCAAAAGCCAGCCGCCTGTGGAGATTCTGGTGACGATCTTCGAGAGCGAGGGCGGTCAGCGATCCTTAGGATAGTTGTGCCTTCAGGGGCTAAGAATCTCGATGGTTTGGCTGTCTCAGGCCTCTCTCCAACGGCCCCCTAAATCGGTTTAGACGAAGGCTGGCATCCCCCATTAGTGATTACTTTGCTATTACTTAAGATTTCTTGCATTTCGCTAAAGGAAAACCTAGATTGACCGTGTGGGCAGTTCTGGGGGAGGGCTGCTCTAGCGCCCGTGATTCCTTTGAGGGATCCGGGCGCTTTTAGTTTTGCTGGATTATTTTGGGATGGAACTCAGGCCGCGCCCTGCGGCCGGGCGGTACTCTGCGACTTCTTGCGATTCTTTGCATCTTATTGAGAGGCAGTTGCGGTTACACTGACAATGGGACGACCCGTTGACGGGACCGCGAGGAGAATCATGGCAGGAAGCGCAGTGTTAGAAGTAAGTGATGCAACCTTCGACAAGGACGTGCTGCAATCGGAGCAGCCGGTATTGGTCGATTTTTGGGCAGTCTGGTGCGGCCCGTGTAAGGCAATCGCCCCGATCGTTGACGATTTGGCGACAACCTATGAGGGCAAGCTGAAGGTTGCCAAGGTCAATGTGGACCAGAATGGTGCGACACCGTCGCGGTACGGCATTCGCGGAATTCCGGCATTGCTCATCTTCAAGGGTGGCAAGGTTGCAGATCAGATCGTCGGTTATGTGCCGCGCGAAGTGATCGAAGAGAAGATAAACCGTGTTCTGGCGCTTGCCCCTAGCATCGTAGCCTAAAGATTGGAGAAAAAGGCCCGGCACCATGGCGGGCCTTTTTCTTTGCAGCGATCATCTCTATTCAAGAGTTCAACCTTGTGAGGATCGAGAGAGTCATGAATAACTCTTGGTTTGCCCCGCATATTTAATATCGACTTCTTTGGTGGTGGGCGGCGCTGCCAGAAAGATTGTCAGAATTCCCAGGGGATTGTCGAAAAACGGCGCTTTTCCCACCGCGGTCTTGAGCTGGTTGGCGAAGTTTTGTCTTCTGAGGACAAAGCCTGCTTCATCAGGTTGCAAGCCAGGATTTTGCGCAACATATTGTCGAATATTCTGCAATGCCTGAGACGCGGAATGCATTGCGGACGACCAATCCAGAATATGCTGTGTCCAGGCGTAGGCAACCCGGGCCCATTGTGGAGGGGAGATCTTATCGACTCCCAGAACCCCGTAAAAGTTGGCGGCTGCTCCGGCGTCTACCAAAGCGTTCCATTTGGTATCGTTCTCAAGTGCCGCAAAGTAGCTGGGGTCTAAGCCAAGTCCGGGAGTCTTGGCGGTCGCGTCGCGTCCGACGGCGATGTAGTCGGTCACTCCGCGGGGATTCATCCCTTCGTCCAGAAAAAGCCGGATCGCCGCCGTGTTGTCGTAGGTCAGCGCGGCAAGCAGTGACGCGGCCTGACTGGATGCGCCACTGCTGAGCAGCGCTGCCCAATCCGCCTCTGGCGTAGTCGAGCCTGAGATTAGTTCGGCAGTCTCTACGAAGACCAGCAGGTCCGCTTTGCCCGCCCGGCTCTTGGCATTGAAATAGGTATAGCTGGCGTTCAATTGTGGTGCGAAGCTTGCCACTGACGAACTGTACCCAACCGTGGCGACGAAGTCCTCAACCAGCACTTTTCGCAGCTGGTCGCCCTTCACAAACGGGGTAACTGTGGCATTGAGGCGAGTCAGGGTCGCGGTGTTGGTGATGACGACCTGCCCATCTTCCGACGTCTTCACGTTCGTCTCTAATGAGGCGTCCTGAACGGTTGCATAGTCGTAGAGACCCAGGAAGTTGAACGTGAATGTGTGCCTCTGGTCGACGACCCGGTCGAGGACACTGCTTACCCTGGTGATGCCTGCGGGCAAGGCGGTCTTAACCAGAAGTCCGGATAAGTCTGCGGCAATCGCCTTGTCAAACAATTGCTCGGCGTCTGCCTGCATGACGCTTCGGTCAAAGCTCCACACAAATGCCGCCTGGTCTGTAATCGAGGTGTCGCACTCCGCGTCGATAGCTATCGAAAGCTTGGTCTGGACAGCCGATTGGTAAGCGGCCTGGACGTCTCCGGCCACCGAGTCGGGGATATTTTCCTTGAGCCAGTCAGCACTGAGTTGGCCCGAATCGCCGAGCAGGCCATATAACTTCGCGATAACATCGTATCCACCAACCGTGACGTCAACGCCGGCGCTCGCATCGAAGGCTATGTTGAACGAGCTGCCTTTCTTTTTGTAATAACCGAGCTGCACTGTGTTCGCGCCGGTTCTCAGCATGCGTACCTGAAACTCTCCGGATAGAGAGAATCCGCCACCCAGTGTGACGGAGGGTCCTGCGGTAACAGTGATAGGACCATGGGTGGCGCTGAATCCGAGGGTGGAGGTTGGATTTACGGCAGCCAGCAGGTCGACCTGAGCCTGAAAGCCTACAGTTCCCTGAGCGTCATAGGTAAAGACGGAACCAACGGGCAGGGAAGCAATCGCTTCGGTAGTAGAGGGCAGCTGAAAGGCGCTGCACAAGCTCTCGATCGAGAATTTCAGGGTTGGATATTTTCCGGCATCATCCGGCGGGAAGGGCAGGTAAAGCTTTGCGCTCGCAGTTGCTGAAGCCTCAGGTTCGATCAGGAAAGCGCCCGAAGAAACAACACCGCTTGCACTGGCTGACAGCTGAAAGGAGAGAGCCATGTAGTAGTTCGAGTGCATCTCTATATCTGTGCCGTACAGATCATTTTGAAAAAGAGGGTTGGGAGTTCCGGGCGCCGCAGGTTTGTATAGATCCATCTCTCCGGTGAATCCGCCACCTGCCGTGAAGATTGATGACCCGCCGCCTACCGAGAACGCAGGCTGGTAGTTGAAGCCAATTGACGCGGAGTTGATTACGACCTGATCCAGCGGTTGATTCAAAGCTCCGATGACATCGGCCGCGAGGAAGTGAAGAACGGAGGATGGGGTTTTTCCCATCACCGACGTATCAAAAACGCTTGCGTCTGCCGAGAGCGAAGAGTTGTCTGTAAGCGTAATGTCTGCCATGGTTAAGCTGCCCTCCTCAATGGGCTGATTTTGGGGATTGAGTCAGGGAAGGGAAACTGCGCAGTTGACCACTAACTCGTCCCAGTGACGCTAAGGCTAAAGGCCGAGAAAGTCAATGAAGGATATTTCGAAAGAGCTGAGAGTAGCTTTCGGTTCGTTTCAGTTGATGTAATCAGCCGCGGGATGAGGAACGGAAGATGCGATGCGCGATGATACGTGCACGATTAGTGATTGTGTATAAGTCAAGGCTTCTATCCCACCGCTACATAAAGATATCGGCCACACATTTTATGGGGCAATTTTTGTTATGAGTCAGTTCTCGTTAAGAGTGAATGCTCGTGACGCATTTAATCCGGCGGTGTCTATCGATAGCGACGGAGAACACCGAGCACTCGCCCTTGAATGGCGACCTGGGCAGCCGGAACGAAAATAGGATCCATCTCAAGGTTGGCCGGTTGCAGACGCACCTGGCTTCCTTCCAGAAAAAATCGCTTCAATGTTGTCTCTGATCCGCGAACAAGCGCCACGACAATTTCACCTTGCCGGGCGGTGCGGGTGCGCTCTACCAGGACATAATCTCCATTGACGATGTGTTCGTCGCGCATGGAGTCTCCACGCACCTCGAGCGCAAAGACATCCTTGTTTCCCACCACGTCATGAAGCGAGATGCTTTCGGCGTTTTCTGCTGCTTCGACAGGCAGGCCGGCGGCGATTCTGCCCATCAGCGGCAACCGCTCGCTGGTGCGTGTTCGCGTGCCTGCTGGAACCACGTCGATAGAGCGGCTGCGATTGTGAACCCGATCCAGCAGCCCTTTCTTCTCGAGGTTGGTGATGTGCTTGTGGACTGTGGCCAGGGACTTCAGGTCCAGCCCGCGCGCGATCTCTTCAAACGACGGCGAATAGCCGTTCCGGGTAACGAACGACTCCAGAAAGTCGAGAACTTCTTTTTGTCTTCGGGTAACAGCCATGCGCGCATTCTAGCGAATGAAAAGCGAAATTGCCAGAAATATTTTCGCTGTACTTTCTCCCATGGAATCTTCGCGGGCAATGGGCACGGTTAATTGAATCCAATGGGCGTCGTCTCATGAGGAAGATCAAACGGGGCCGCTTTGGGAATCCTCGGTGAAGTTCTCCCAATCTCGGAAGACAAAATTTTCTCATTCTGAATTTCTCTTGAGTCGGGACGCCGTTCAAGGGGAAGGTTGGGTATCGACATTTGCTTGCGCTGATTCGAGCCCTTTAAGTACGCGCGGTATTTGCCGGGGAGAAGAATTCTATGAGGCTGCTGATTGTCGAAGATGACCGGGCACTGGCCATGTTTCTGACCAGAGGCATGGAAGCAGATGGCCATCGCGTGCGCTGCGCGGGCGATGGTGCGGAAGCGATTGATGCTTTCCGCAACGACATGCCCGACCTGACGATCCTGGACCTGAACCTGCCGATTGTCGATGGCGAACAGGCTCTCGCGGAAATGAGGGTCCTGGACCCACAGCTGCCTGTGCTGGTGCTTACCGGCCGTCAGGAGGTGGATACCCGTATTCGCTGCCTGGATCTGGGAGCCGACGACTTGATGGTCAAGCCTTTCAGCCTGCATGAGCTTCGCGCCCGATGTCGCGCCCTGTTGCGGCGCAAACGAGAGGCCAAGCTGCTGCTTAAGGTCGGCGACCTGGAACTGGACCGGCTGGATCACACGGTCAGGAGGGCGGGCGGGCCGATTCTTCTTACCAACAAGGAGTTCGCGCTCATGGAGCATTTGATGCTGCATCGCGGGCAGTGTATATCCCGGGTGGAATTGCTGGACGCGGTCTGGAATATGGAGCCCGCACAAACTACCAACATTGTTGACGTGTACGTGAACTATCTGAGGAGAAAGCTGAAAGACCCTCCGCCCGGATACCTATTGCGCACAGTACGGGGCCAAGGCTACATGGTGCCGTCTGAAGCGGAGATGCACGTCGGCATCTCGCTGCTCACGCAGGGTCAGGGACAGGCTGGAGCCGCTTCTGCATTTCCCGCTTCAGAATCAATCTCTGGGCCTGTGTGAAGTCCGGGGTTGGGTCTTCACCCATGCTACGCACTTTCAGATTCCACGCTGCAGCACTTCGTTAGGAGGTGTTCTATGTTGCCAGTTACAGTTGCCGCTTCACCGTCGAACCTTGGCCCGGTAACATCCGGCGCTACGCAAATGGCTACTCCCCGCGGACGGATACGCGTTGTCCTGATCGCCAGCGCTGATTCGAGTCTTCGGGAGAGGTTGCGCAATTCTCTGACCGGCCTGCGCTGGCAGGTGCTCGAGGCTCCGGGGGGTGCGCAGGCATGGATAGCCTCGCAAACGGCTACCCAGCTTGAAGCGCTGCTGGTTGATCCATGGCTGCCAGACCTGGATGTCACCGAGTTCCTGCGTGATTTTCATCGCGATTATCCGCAGGTGGATATGGTGATGACCGACGGGGTGCCTGCGGAGAACAGTCCGCGCAGCCCGTATCACCAGGAACTTCTGTACGCATTGCGCCGCAACCAGGACAGCGATACGGCAGCCTGGCAGTCGGCTCCAGTGATCGATGAGTCGCAGCATCTGGCTGAACTCCCTTCGCTGGTTCGGATGCCAGAGGCGGCTATCCGCGCCGATGGGATGAACCAGTCCGCGGTCCTCGATTCCGGAGTAATGGATCATGTGACCGCGGGCTTTGATGGTGATTCGGAATACGGAGGTGGACAGCGCCTGGGTTCGGCCGCGGTGTCACAATCGGCGTCAAAATTGTTTCAGGCGGCGCGCGAGAAGGCGGGAATAGAACGGATTCCTGAGTTGATCGGTTCGAGTCCGGCGATGCTTGAAGTCAGCAGGCGTATTCGACTGGTGGCTGCGCGCTCTACGCCAGTGCTGATCGAGGGGCCAACCGGGTCAGGCAAGGAACTCGTCGCCCAGGCTCTGCATCGGCTCTCGATGCGATCACGCAAGCCATTTATTGCCATCAATTGCGCCGCTATTCCTGAAGCGTTACTTGAGGCCGAACTCTTTGGCCACACGCGGGGCGCGTTTACCGGTGCGGTTCAGGGCCGAACGGGCCGCATTGAAGCTGCCGACGGGGGCACGCTCTTTCTGGATGAGATTGGTGAGATGCCGCTGGCCTTGCAATCAAAGCTGCTGCGTTTCTTTGAGAGTGGCGAATTGCAGCGGATTGGGGACAACGAAACCGTCAAGGTGGATGTGCGGCTTGTCGCGGCGACCCATCAGCCGCTGGCTGAGGACGCGCAGAAAGGACTCTTTCGCGCCGACCTTTATTACCGGCTGGCTGTGTTTCTCATTCGGACTCCGGCGCTGACCGAGCATATGGAAGATCTGCCGCAGCTTGTCGCGCACTTTATGGAGCGGATGGGGCGCAAGATGCCGGTCAAGCGTATCGACGCTTCGGCGACGGCAAAACTGAGAGCGCACGGCTGGCCGGGCAATGTTCGCGAACTGGAACATGTGCTGGAGCGGGCGGCGATTCTGGCGGGAGATGAGCCGCAGATCACTTCAGCTGAGATCGATTTTGGCTTTTCTCTGATGAATTGAGGCAGGCATCGCGAGGTTGTAATTCGATGCGAGAAGAATCCCCGCAACTGTCTTTGGGTTAGACAACTCAAGCGAATCGAGGTCTTGTGTGGAACTGCAATTGCAGCAGAAGCAAGGCAGAGGGAATGAACCATGGAGATAGCCACCAGGCTGAGCAACGAGATTGCACGCTATCTGGATCTCGATACCCGGCAGATTCAGTTGACGTCGGCCAACATGGCCAACATCGATACTCCTGGCTACCGTACGGCCGGAATGGATTTCGAGGCGGAGATGCGGCAGGCGATGACGGATGTGGACGAGTCGGATGGCGCGGCTCTGAGTGGCCGGGTGGGTCCGCGGGTCCTTGCAGTGGATGGGTTGATTGTGCGTCCCGATGGCAACAACGTTTCGATGGATCGCGAGAGCCTGAACCTGGCGGAGGCGCAACTCAAGTTCAAGACCGGGGTAGCGCTGCTCAAGCGGGAATACGCACGAGTTGTCGACGCTATCCATGCTGATGCCAAGTGAGGAAGAGCAGGGGACAAGGAATAGGGAATAAGGATCAGGGATCAGGAAAAACGAGGGTGGTAATGAATCTTTTTGGAATGATCGATAGCTCGGGCTCAGCGATGCAGGCGGAGCGGATGAGAGCCGAGGTGGTAACGGCCAACATGGCCAATGCTGAGACGACGCGGACGCCGGCCGGGGTACCGTACCGGCGCCAGCACGTAGTGTTTGCTGCCGGCGATGGGGATCAGAACTTTGCCGGTCAGTTCTCAGGGCAGCTCTCCGGCCAATTGGGGTCATCTTCGCAAATGAATGGGGTCCATCCCGTGCCGTTGCCGGGATCGGCGAACGCCGCGCCTGGAGTGCATATTGCGGGGGTGGTCGAGGATACGGCGCCGCCTTTGAAGCGCTACGATCCGAGCCATCCGGATGCAGATGCCGAAGGCTATGTCGCATATCCGGATATCAATCCGTTGACTGAGATGGTGGACCTGATGGGAGCTACTCGCGCCTATGGCTTGAACGCCTCGGCTGTGCAGGCGGAGAAGTCCATGATCGCTTCGGCATTGGAGATCGCGAAATGAAAACTGAAACGAGCAAGATGAGCAACGGTGAGTTCAGCGAGGTAATCCGATGGTGCCGCTAGTGCAGGCTGCAGTTTCTCTCTTTGGCGCTCCGCTGGGCGGGACGACACCGAGTGTGCCTTCAGTCGTCACGCCAGGCACAGACCCGACAGCTCTGATGAGTCCGGCGCCCTTTGCGGATTTGCTCACTGAGGCCGTCGGACAGGTGGGGCAGCTCGAGTCGCAGGCACGTTCTGTGGTGGAGGGGCTGATGTCAGGGACAGGTGTCGATGTTCATGAGGCCATGATTGCCACTGAGAAGGCAGAGATGGGTTTTGAACTGGTGTTGTCGGTGCGCAACAAGGCGCTCGCTGCTTACCAGCAGGTGATGGGAATGCAGTTCTAAGCATTGTTTCGGCCGGTTCTATTCGACCGGTTACTATTCCGACCGGGTAATAAACCGGCGACCGTGGGGGACTCGTTCGATGAGAGTCCGCATCGGAAAACTTTCGGCAAGCATTCGGCAGTGGTGGAATGCCTTAACCGCGCAGATGGGGTCTCTGGGGAGCAATGGCGACAGGCGCACAGTTGGATAGGACAGGCACTGATCCGGTAGCCGACCGAGCCAGCGGTATGCCGCCCCAGGGTGGATTGCAGGGGCAGGCCAGGCCAGAAGAGGGCAAGGGCCGGGCCGGAACCCCGGGAGCCGGAGTTGGCGGCACACTTGCAGGTTACTGGGATCAGGGCACCGCTCACTGGGAGAGGATGGCGCCCAGGCAGCGTAACTGGTCGATCACTGTGGCTCTGCTGCTGCTCGCGACGGTGGCAACATTGGCCTGGTACGGAACCCGGACCGACTGGCGGACGGTTTACGCCGGTCTCGACCCGGAGGATTCGCGGCAGATGGCGCAGGTGCTGACTCAGGCACAGATTCCCTTTGATCTGTCGGCGAACGGAACCGCAATTCGGGTTCCTGCAGGAGAACTGGACAAGGCGCGCCTGGCGACGGCGGCCAAGGGCGGTCCACGAAGCGGGAGGCTGGGCTTTGAGCTCTTCGACAAGCCCAACTGGGTGGGGTCAGAGTTTGATGAGCAGGTGAACTATCAGCGTGCTCTCGAGGGGGAACTCGAACACACGGTGGCCACTCTGGCCGATGTGCAGTCGGCGCGCGTGCATCTGGTCATGCCACACGAGTCACTCTTTCGAGATCAGGAGCGTCCTGCCAAAGCTGCGGTCGTGCTGACCTTGCGTCATCGTACACTTGCCGACGGAGAAGATGAGGCGATTCGCAACCTGGTGGCCTCGGCGGTGGATGGGCTTGCTCCCGCGCAGGTATCGCTGATTGATGCGAGCGGACGTCTGCCGTTGGGTCCGAAGAACGCGGAAGCCACAAGGCTGGCGATGGAGCAGGCTCTTGAATCCAAGCTGATTGAGACGCTGGAGCCGGTAACCGGACCTGGCAATGTCCGCGCTTCGGTGACCGTGGACTACGATCCGTCGGCTACCGATGTGACCGAAGAGAGCTACGATCCGAACAAGACCGTAACGCTATCCATGCAACGCACCGAGCAGACAACCGGAGCGCAGGCGGTCGCGGCGGGGGTGCCGGGAACGGCGACGAATGCGCCCAACTCGCAGGACAAGCCAGTCTATCCACAGCAGGTGACTCAACCGCAGAATGCCAAGACGGAAAGCGGAACCTATGGAGCTTCGCGAACGGTTCGGCATACGACGCAGGCGCCGGGTCACATTCGCCGGCTTACGGCTGCTGTGGTGGTGAATGATCGCCTGACCGCAGTGAATGGACAGAACGCTAAAGCCGCAACCTGGCAGCCGCGTACCGCCGATGAATTGCGTACCTTGACCGCGCTGGCGCAGGCTGCAGTGGGATATGACGGAGTTCGCGGTGACATGGTGACGGTGCAGGATCTGGCTTTCGATGAAAACCGTACGGCAGTGCCGCCGTCCATCGTGAATCAGGCGCTCTCCAGCGTGGAGCATTCTCCGCTGCTGGTCAAGTACGGAGCCTTGTTGTTGGGATTGGTATTGCTGATCATGCTGGCTATCCGGCCAGCTCTGGCCAAGGTACGCTCAACGGCCGGGTTGGGAGGCAAGAGCAGCGCTGCGGAACTGGCGGCACCGGCTGCGGCGAACTTCCTGCCCGGCGACCTGGACGAGGCTGAGGAATCCGAGCGAAAACGTGTGCAGCAGGTCTTCGACCAGGTGACTGAGACGCTGAAGCGCGACCCGACGCAAAGTTCGCGATTGCTGCAGAGCTGGATTCATTCCGAATGAGCGGAATGGAGATTGCGTCACCTGAAGCGCTAACAAAAGAAGCTGGGAGAGCACGGTTGGCCGACTACGGAAAAGACGGAGGGCAGGAGAGGCGCTTGACTGCCCAGCTTGGCGGCGCACGCAAGGCCGCGATCTTGCTGGTTGCCGTTGGCGAGGATGTGGCAAAGGAGATCCTGCGCGTCCTGCCCGAGTCGGATGTCCAGCGAATCACGGAAGAGCTAGCCGATCTGCGCACGGTTCCTCCTGAGGTTTCGCGGCAGGTGATTGAGGAATTCTGGCAACTGCTGGAGACGCAGCATGTAATGATGCACGGCGGCCTTGAGTACGCTTCGCGGCTTTTGCAGGAGACATTTGGCAAGCAGCGCGCCGAAGATCTGATGATGCTGGTGCGGCGTTCTCAGGAGGCCAGCCATGGCAATCTGGGAAAGCTGCAGAAGACCGATCCGCAGCAACTAGGCAAGCTGCTTGATTCCGAGCATCCACAGACAATTGCCCTGGTATTGGCGCATCTAGACCCGCGCCGGGCCTCGCAGGTGTTGGACAACCTCAGCGAAGAGCACAAGGTCGTCTCGATTCAACGGCTGGCTGAGATGCGCCAGTTCTCACCGGAGATGGCGCAAAAGGTGGCTCTGATTCTGCACCGGCGCCTGGAAAATGTCGGTGACACCAAACGGAAGAGCTACTCCGGTTTCAAGGCGGTGGCCGATCTTCTGAATAGGGTAAACGCCGAGGAAGCCAAGCGAATTCTGGAGTCGATCGAAGAGGCTCAGCCGGAGCTGGCGCTCAATATTCGCAACCTGATGTTCACCTTTGAAGACCTGGTCACGGTACCTCCAGCCACGATTCGCGAGATTGTCGCAGGAGTCGATAAGCGGCAGCTGGCGCTGGCTCTGCGCGGGGCCAATGAAGAGCTGCGTGCGCAGGTCTTCAAATCCATGAGTTCGCGAGCTGTCGAGATGCTGAAGGAAGACATGGAGATCATGGGCCCGGTGCGTTCTCGCGAGGTGGGGGCGGCGCAACAGGAGATTCTCAACCTGGCACGCAGGCTCGAAGCCGAGGGCAAGGTGATCCTGAAAATGGAAACCGGCGACGAAATGATGGCATAGGGCTGACACGGAAAGGTCGGGATATTCCATGGGTGTAAGGGAAGAGCGGCGGAGCGGTCGGGAACTTTACGGGATCGAAGAATTCACCTATCCGGAGATGCCCTGGACACAGGAGATGGCCGGTTTAGGCGAGCGGCTGGGAGAGGTTTTTCCGGGAACAAGGAGGGCTAATGTCCCAGATCAAGAAGAGAAGGCTGGTGAATCTTCTCCTAAGGCGTATGCGCCAATTAGCGAGGAGCGATTGCTCAGGCTGCTAGCGGAGGAAAGACAGCAGGCTGAAGAGTACGGACGCGTTCAGGGGATGGAGCGGGGTCTGGCACTCGGTCGCGAGGAGACGTCGCAGTATCTGGAAACGGAACGGCGGCGTCTTCAGGCCCAGGCAGCCACTTTGGCAGAGAGCTTTGCCGTCGCTCAGAGCGGCTACTTTCATCAGGCGGAACAGGAGACGGTTCGGCTTGCTCTGGCCATTGCGGCGCGTATCCTGCGGCGCGAAGCGCAGATGGACCCCTTGCTGCTGACGGGCGCGATGCGCGTGGCCCTGGGGCAACTGGCCGACTCAACTACCGTTCGACTTCGTGTTCCTGTCGAGGATCAGACACTGTGGGAGGAGGCGATGGCGCTCATTCCGCGTCTCGCTTCGCGGCCTCAGGTAGTAGGCGATGAACGGCTCAAGCTCGGAGATTGCCAGGTGGAAACGGAACTGGGGATGGCCAATCTGGGGCTGTGGGCGCAGCTGAAGGAGATTGAACGCGGCTTCTTTGACCGAGTCGGGAACGCTCCGATGGGCGAAGCGGACAGGTTGAGGCAGCAGAATGACCGGCAGGGTTCAATTTCGGTTTCCGCTGAATTCGCTACGGACGCGATGGTGGGTGCGAACAAGTGATGGACGGGTTTTCATCTCATCTGGCGGGCAGGACTGCTGGTTCGACTGGTTTCATGTCCGATGATGCGAGACGACCGTTCGGGCGTCTGGACGCGTATCGGTATCGGCTGCATCGTAATCAGCCATGGCGCTGGAAAGGAAAAGTTCTGGAAGCGGTCGGACAGACTATTGAGTCTGAAGGGCCCATCTGCTCAGTGGGGGAGTGTTGTGAGATCGTCGATCGACAGGGCGGCAGGCATCTCGCAGAGGTGATCGGATTCCGCGGATCGACTGTGCTTTCGATGCCCGTCAACTCTCCTGAGGGAATTCGTTTTGGCGATGCGGTCGAAGCTTTGGGGCTCACTCCGGAAATGCCGGTAGGTGCGGCACTCATCGGCCGCGTACTTGACGCTTTGGGCGAGCCGATTGATCAACTGGATCCATTGAATCAATCACGAGATGGCAGTCGCCGACCTGCTGTAACCGAGACGCTGCCTCTTGATGGGCCGGTACGTTCGCCGATGGAGCGAATGCCGATTCGCGAGCCGCTGGGAACAGGCATTCGCGCACTGGATGGTTTGCTTACTGTCGGAAGAGGCCAACGTGTTGGCATCTTTGGCGGATCGGGTGTGGGTAAGAGTACGTTAATCGGCATGATGACGCGGAATACGGCCGCCGATATTACGGTGGTTGGCCTGGTGGGGGAGCGCGGTCGAGAGGTTGGGGAGTTTCTGGAGGACGCGCTGGGCGAGGAGGGGCGAAAGCGTTCGGTGGTGCTGGTTTCGACATCGGATCAATCACCGTTGATGCGGATTCGCGCGGCGCTTGCAGCAACTACGACGGCTGAGTATTTTGCCGCGCAGGGCAAGCATGTGCTGCTGGTGCTCGACTCGCTGACTCGATTTGTCATGGCTGCGCGGGAGATCGGCCTGGCGGCGGGCGAACCTGCGACAGCGAAGGGCTACACTCCCTCAGTCTTTAGCCGTCTGGCTAAACTGGTAGAGCGGGCAGGGAACTTCAAGACCGGTTCGATCACGGCGTTTTACACGGTGCTGATGGAGGGCGACGACCAGCAGGATCCGCTGGTGGACGCCGTGCGTTCTCTGCTGGACGGGCATGTGGTCCTGTCGCGTTCTCTGGCTGCGGAAGGATGGTATCCGCCGATCGAGGTGCTCGATTCGGTAAGCCGCCTGATGCCGGCGGTTGCTGCGCCGGAACATCGCGAGGCTGCGCAACTGGTGCGCCGGTTGTTGTCTGCCTATTCGCGCTCGGAAGACCTGGTGAGGATCGGCGCTTACAAGGCGGGAGCCGACGAGGATCTTGACCGTGCATTGCGGGCTCGGCCAGTGCTGCGCGAGTTTTTGACCCAAGAGGCGCAGGAGCAAATGCGCTTTTCCGATTGCCTGGAGAGGCTGACGGTGTTAGCCGACCAGATGTGACGATCATTATAAGGATCGATCCTGAAGGCGGAAGTCAATTCCGGCTTAGAGGTTGGCGATGTCTGTGAAACCAGTACTGGCCAGGTTGTTGCGACTACGCGAGCTTGAAGAAGAACAAAGCCGCCTGGAACTTGAGGCCGCGGTGGCTGCGCAGGGCAGCGTCGAGCGGGAGCGGAATGCTGTTGCGCAACGGCAAGCATCAGAACGCAGGGCTTTTGTCGCTGGAGTAGAGGGTGGAGATTATCGGGTCTGTACAGGCGCGATAGTTGAGATGGAACAGGCGCGCAGCGAGAGAGGGCGGATCGAAGTTCGGCTGGCGGGGGTTGAGAACGAAGTGCGGCGACAGCGCGAGGAATTCATCGCCCGGCGTACCAGCCGGAAGCAGGTTTCAACGCTTGTCGACGCAGCGCGAGAGGAGTCTGAAGTGGAGGTCGCGCGTCGCGTGCAGCAGATGCTTGATGACTGGTATGGCCGACGTGGGCCGAAGCGGTAGGACTTATCTGGTTGTCCTTTTCCCATGAATTTCGCCTAATTTTCCGCATACAACTTTGGTCCCTTATCTGCTTCAAATCCGGGCATGACCTCAGTAGCTAGCATCGAATTGCCGATTGCCGGAGAAGCAGGACGAGGTGTGCATCTCGGTCAGGCTGGAAGTGCTGGAAAGGCCTCAAGCGCAGTAGCCATGAGAGCGTCGGATGCTCCAGTTGGACTGCAGGCAGTGCCGACTGCGGCACAGATGGCGCTTCGCCTGCAATGGGGCCAGGAACTGGCGGAGCATGCAGCAAGTTTGACGGGGCAGTCTGAGGGCGATAATGCCGATTCTCAGAGGATCGATTGGAAGGCGGACCTTGGGACGGACCAGAAGATTAACCCACAGACGATAGTTCCCTCGAATGTTGCTGGTGCGACAATTCGAGGAGCCGGGTTACCGGCAGTGCGATTGCGGTCGATGCAACCGATGGAGGTATCAACTCTGCCTGCATCGCATGCGCTCGCGGCTGGGTTGACGAAGGGCGTCCCGGGGATATCTGCGGTACCCATTTCGAAGAGTGAATCGCGCGAGCATTCGAACTCTGCGACATCCGACGCACAGAAATCCAGGGTGTCGTCGCTATCGGATCGCGGGCAGGCGTTGACTTCGAACGTCGCGGTGCCAATCGATGTAAATCTGCCTCAATTTATGACTCCGCCAGTTGAGCAACTGGCCTCTGCGACAGCATTTGGACGGACCACCGAGATCTCTTTGGATTTAAATGCGGGGGCGCATTCGAAGGCAGAGTTGTATTCCTCGACAGCTTCTGTCACCGGACTCAACATGCAATCATTCGGTCATATCGTGGCCATTGGCAAATCGTCGGCTTCAGAGCCTGGTTTGGCCGGTGACAGGATTCGCGAATCGCCAACGGTGTACTTATCTACTGGCAGCGTTGCTGATCAATCTCTTTTGTCGACTATGTCTGATCGGGAACGTAGAGGAATTGAACATGCCGCGACTGCTTCGGAGGGGTCGGGCTTGGAGATTCCGCTATCGGTGAGTAGAGCGTCCGGACAAGCTGCTGCTTCCGCACTGCCAGAGACAGACCTGGAGTGCGCGCGTGGGTTATCCGAAAAGAGTTCTTTGGCGGATCTGCAAGGGGCGTTGCCAAATGTTGAGACAGCGCGCTTACTCCCAGACCCGTCGACCCGCGGCAGTCAAGAGCAGATGGCGCTCCTGTCCGGCGATGGCGGCGTTTCGCAGACTCATGGTGCTGCGATCGGTCAGATGCGGCTTGCGGTATCGCAAGTACTAACTTCAACAGGTTCGAGTGGAAGCGCAGAGGGAAAAATTGCGTGGAATAACCGCGACGCACAGGCGACGAAATCGGCTGGAATCTTTCAGGCCGGAACCTCACAGGCCAGAACCTCACGGGCCATGATCGTACCGGCAGGGATGTCGCCGGCCGGAACCGCGCCGTCGGGTCTCCGGTCACTCGGAATGACCCTGGCAGGGCAAGTTTCGACGGACGGGAATTCGATGGCTTCTGTAGACGGCAAGCAGATCGTTACATTGCGGCAGCATTCTGCCGAATCTGATGCGACGTCGGTGTTAGATGCCATGGACAAAATGGACAATCACACCAGCCTGGATGGCGTTTCGGACGCCAATCTCGCAAGAAGTCTGGGGGGTCTTCCACCGGGAGGAGCGCATTCTCTGGAGGTCGGATATCAGGATCCGACGTTGGGATATGTCGAACTGCGCGCGCACATGGCAGGAGGCGGGGTTCATGCCTTGCTTGGCGCGGATTCGGCCGCCTCAGGGGTCACGCTTGAAGGGCATCTCGCTTCTCTTGCTGACTGGATGCACCAGCGCGCGACACCGGTGGAGAGCCTTACGGTAGTGAGCTCTTTGGGAAGAGAAGACGGAGGCGGGTCTATTACGGACGGCTCCACTGGAAGGCAGGGAGCGGGGCACTCGGGTCAAGGCGCGGCTGGGCACGGTTACGGCGGTGGTGGCAGTGGCTCGTATTCGGATCAAAGCAATCATACCGAGCCGGCTATGGGTTCCATTGCAATCGAAGCAATACATCCAGCGAGTAATTCCGAAATCGCGACAACGCCAGCGTCACATGGATTGGGACCATCGTCTTTGGTCCTGACGATGATACATGGAAGCAATATCTCAGTCTTGGCGTGATCACAATCCTGGTGAGATCGGTTGGATCGCGTTCATGAGTTTGGTTGCAACACAAGATAGCCCGGAACAATCGGGCCACGCTGGAACATAAGGGATTTAGAGAGGAGCAAAGATGAGCAGTATCTGGAGCAACGCAGGTGCAACGGCAGCTGCAGTAAGTAGTCCCTTTGCAACCACTGGAATCGCGCCGTCTCCCGGTGGCGGAGGCGCGACCAGATTTCAGTCGCTTCTGCAGTCCGCGCAGAAGGCAGGCCAACCGGGAGCGCAATCTCCCCCCAGCGCGCTGTCTGGAGCCGCGGTTTCCGGGGCTGCGGCAACAGCTGACGATGCTTCGACGTCGACCGGTTCGGCGGCGGGAATCACGGCCAATGATTTTCTGACGTTGCTGGTCACAGAGATGCAGAATCAGGATCCGACGGCGCAGACCGATCCCAACGAATACATCAATCAGCTGACTCAGATCAACAGCCTGGAACAGCTGATTTCAATCAACCAGAATCTTGAAACGGTGTTAGGCGCGGCTGCGTCTCCGACAACGTCAAGTGTGCCGTCGAATGGAGTAATGGGAAGTTTCCCCGATGCTTCCGGATCGGCTCAGGGGAACTCCGCGATGCCGGGTATCAACCCAGTCAGTCGCGGACACTCCGGAATCCAGTCTTCGAGTGCCATGCTTCAGGGGTCACCGACAGCTGGAAACCTCAGCATGCCCGCGATTGCGCCGGCATCTCATGTTGTCGCCCATGCACTGGATGGGAGTGCGCGCGCAGCAAGCGCAAGACACGCAATTCGCGATATTCCTACGCATTAGTTTCGAGCGTTGCTTCGCGTCATGCGAAGCAGTTGAGTTGTTATGGATTTGGCTTTTCCATCTGCCGCAGCTGAGGTGCTGACGGTCAACCGATGGCAGCCCTTCATGGGAGCGACTCCCGTGAGCGGCATTTCCCAGGAACTACTTTGGAGGAGTTTCCATGGCAAGCTTTTACATTCCGCTCACAGGCCTTGAATCGGATTCCACGGCGCTGAATACGATCGCCAATGATCTGGCCAACCTGAACACGACCGGCTTCAAGGCGCAGACGGTAAACTTTTCAGACCTCTTCTATCAGCAGATTGGTGAAGAAGGATCGGGCAACCTGATTCAGCTCGGATCAGGCGTCAAGGCCGCAGCAATTGAATCCCAGTTTACCCAGGGAAGCATAGCCTCAACGGGCAACGCCACGGATGTGGCGCTGGACGGAAACGGGTTCTTTGTCCTGAACAATGGTGGAACCAACATCTACACTCGCGACGGCAACTTCGGCCTCGACAGTAACGGCAGTCTGATTACACAGAGCGGATTGGGTGTGATGGGTTATCTGGCGGTGGGTGGGGTCGTTAACACTAACTCTCCACTTACGCCGATCAGTATTCCGGTGGGTGCGGTTGAGCCGCCGCGGGCGACAAGCAGTTTTGGCATGACGGCTAATCTCGATGCCACTGCGGCAGTTGGCACGGCCGTACCAGGGCAGATTACGATGTATGATTCGCTTGGTGTCAGCCACGTGGCAACCGTTACCTACACCAAGACAGGCACGAATACCTGGAACTATTCGATTGCGCTGCCAGCGGGCGATGCTACGGCCGCGGCGAATAACACGGGGACGTTGACCTTTGACTCCAGCGGCAACCTCACAAGCCCTGCGGCGAATGTGGCGGGAATCAGCTTTACTGGCTTGGCCGATGGCGCTGCGAATATGTCGTTCAGCTGGAATGTTCTGGGAACGAGCGGCAAGCCAACTATTACCCAGGTAAGCTCTGCGTCGGCGGTCGCAGCCACTACGCAGGATGGCTACGCCAGCGGACAATATCAGAGTTTCAGCATTGCGTCGGATGGCAGGGTTGAGGCTACTTTCTCGAACGGCCAGCAGTTGACCGTCGGGCAGGTGGCTCTCGCCAATGTCTCGAATGTGCAGGGGCTGCAACTGCTGGGCGACGGAGACTACGCGACTACCATGGCCAGCGGTTCGGCGTCGGTGGGTATCTCTGGCGCGGCCGGGTTGGGAACCCTACAGGATTCCTCGCTGGAGCAATCGAATGTCAACATTTCGGCCGAGTTCTCGGACCTGATCATCGCCCAGCGAGCATTTGAGGCCAACTCCAAAGCGGTGACCACCTTTGACACAATCGCTCAGGAAACTATCAACATGGTGCACTAAAGCAGCTCGCGGTCGTTTCTATGACGAGGCTGCTGAGTCAGGCAGCCTCTCGTCACGCCAGGACACTTATAACCCTCAGCAACGCCAATATCCATTCTTTTTGGTAGAGCATTCGCAACATGCGACCGTTCCTTAAATTCTTCTAATTTGATTGTCTCAACTTCGGACATCCAACTGCTCTTGTTCTCAGCGGACGTTCATTTATGGCTACTCAGAACCCTGCTCAATCTATTTCGTCGCTACCAACAGCTGCTCTTCCTTTGACTCGCGGTGAGTCGGGCGATGGGGCAGGTAACGGAATAAAGCTGATCGCCGGTGCTGAAGGGGCGCAGGTGACTACCAGCAGCGATGGCCCTTCGCTCCTAATGACGGGGGCGTCGTTAAGGCTACCGGCATCCTGTGCGCGCATGCCCGTTGCGTTGGCGGTCGCGGTCCCGGTGCGGGAGTTCCGAGTGCGCAATCTCTTGGCGATGGCGCCCGGCGCGTTAATCGAGACGCAATGGGGGCAAGGCGAAGACTTGCCGCTTTCTTCGAGCGATGTGCAGTTGGCATGGAGTGAATTTGAAGTTGTGGATACACGCCTCGCTGTGCGTGTAACCCGGCTGTCCTGAGGCTGGCCATTGCAGTTGGTATCGAGGCTTGTATCGAACGTTGGATGGAAGGGGCAAAGCATTGGGGGAGACGCAATGACTGGCAGACGGCAGGGCAGGGACGAGGTTCTCGGAAGAGGGTTAGCCGGCTGGCTTATGCGGCTATGGAAGCGCACGTCAGAGCGTCGAGCGTGCACTCCGCAGCTAGCCCTGATCGAGCGGATCGCGCTTGGGCCCCGGCAGGCTCTGGCACTGGTTGAAGCCGAGGGTATGCGCGTGCTGGTTGCAACCTCTGCCGATGGCGCGGCTGCTTTCTATCCCTTGCAGAGCGCGGCGGGTGGCGGGCGAGTGCGTGGCACCCTTGAGGCTTCTGTTCGAATCGCAGGGCGTGGCGTTCGTCCGGGTACTCCTGGCAGGGTTTCATGGTGATTCCTGGCCTGTTTTCGGGTGGATCTCCTGTCGCCATGATCCTTAACCTCTTCGCGCCCGGCTTAGCAGCCCCGCTGCTGCCCGATATGAACGCCAAACTGCATCCGGGAGACTCGACTCCCTGGACGATTCTGTTTGTTCTTACGGCGATCACGTTGTTGCCTACGCTGGTTATGGCGATCACGCCGATGGTGCGGCTAATGGTGGTTTTTCATTTTCTGCGCCAGGCGCTGGGCACACAGACGGCGCCGTCGAACCCGACGCTTCTGGGACTTGGGCTGGTAATGACTTGGTTTCTGATGCAGCCGGTTCTGATGGCGGTCGAGCAGCAAGCGGTGACTCCCTACCGTAATGGACAGGTCACGGGATGGGAGGCGATCGATCGCGGTTCGGTCCCGATCAAGACGTTCCTGCTGCGTTATGCGCGCGAAAAGGATCTCGCTCTATTCGCAGCCGCCGGTCAGATTCCGCGCCCTGCCAAACCAGAAGACCTGCCTCTGAGAGCGGTTATTCCCGCGTACATGCTTTCGGAACTGAAGGCAGGATTTGCGATTGGCGCCGTGCTGTACCTGCCGTTTCTGCTCATCGACATGGTGACCGCTGCGATCACGACCTCCATAGGCATGTTCCAACTGCCGCCGGTAGTGGTCTCGACGCCGTTGAAGATTCTGCTCTTCGTCATGATCGACGGGTGGAATCTGGTCGCGGGATCGCTGTTGAAGAGCTTTTGAAAGTGGATGAGAGGAGAGCATTGTGAGTCCCGACCAGGTTGCTGAAATCCTTCGTGATTTGCTGCGCGAGGCCATGCTGATCTCCGCACCCATTCTGCTGGCGGCAGCATTGTTGAGCTTCCTGCTGAGCCTGGTGCAAACTCTGACTTCGCTGCAGGAACAGTCGCTCACCGCGGTACCGCGGCTCTTTGCCGTGGTGGCCATTCTGGCCGTTGGCATGCCCTGGTTTCTACACCACCTGAGCACTTACACGCGGCTGCTTTATACCGATCTTGGCCGTTATACCCACTAACACCGCGAAAGGAAGACAAGCGAGTGCATCTTGATTGGAGTTCGATGGCGGCGGCAATGGCGTTGATGCTGGTGCGTTTGAGTACGATGATCGCGCTGGCTCCTTTCTTCAGCTCGCGGGCCATTGCAACGAGAAGCAAGGTGGTCTTCTGCGTTGTCGTGGCGTGGCTGATGATTCCGGCGATCGCTGCATCTGCCGAGCAGAGTGTGCATGGCATTGCATTGAGCTTTTCCGGATTGCTTGGCGAGGTTGCAGTAGGGGCAATCTATGGCCTGACCTTGAGTCTGTTTGGCGAGATGTTGCTGCTGGCCGGACAGGTAGTGGGATTGCAGTTCAGCTTTTCGCTGGTAAATCTGCTCGATCCCGCGTCCGAGATCCAAACGCCGCTCATGGGCGATCTATTTCAATTGATGGGCACGCTGGTATTGATCGCCGCTGGCCTTGATCGAATATTGCTGGCTTCGGTCATTCGTAGCCTGCGTGCCGTGCCGCCGGGGAGTTTTTCGCTCGATGGCGTGCCGGCTACGGCGAAGGCGCTGGTTCCGATGCTCTCCGGTTCTTTCTTTGCGGCGCTGGAGCTTGCCGCGCCTGTCCTGGCGGCAACTGTGCTGGTCGAAGTATCAGTCGCTCTGCTGGGCAAGCTCTCGCCGCAGTTGCCGGTGATCTCGCTGACCGTGCCTCTCAAGACGCTGACTGGCTTCGCCATCCTTATCGGTTCGCTTGCATTGTGGCCACGGTTTATTGAGGCCCGCTTCAGCAGTCTGCTGGATGTGGCGGAACGTCTGATTGCGCAGGGAGTAAAGGGCTAGACGATGGCTGGAGAGCGCACAGAGCAGGCATCCCCGCAGCGACGCGAAAAGGCTCGACGCGATGGCGACGTGTTGCATAGCCGCGAACTCTGTTCTGCGGCGGGGACCCTGGCCGGCGTGTTGTTGCTGAGCTTTGCCGGGCCGCGTTTTCTGGATCGATGGAACACGGCGTTCGGTTCCTTCATGAGCTATGGAGCGAACGCAGCCTGGGAGCCGCAGACCGTGGACGCAACCATGCGTTCCCTGTTGCGCCTGGCCATGACGGCGATGGCTCCAGTGGGACTGGTGGCGGCGGGAGTTACTGCTGCTGCGCTTGGCGCAGGAGTCTTGCAAACCGGAGGGATCCACGTGCATCCGCAGGCGGTGGGATTCAAGCTGGACAGGCTTAATCCACTGAGCAATCTCAAGAATCTGTTTTCGCTCCGCTCTGCTTCGCGGTTGGGAAAGTCGATGATTCCGGC
>Ga0206936_1002_pt1 | contig 98083 bp, 75 predicted proteins | sample Alteio_BWOrgHeat_14_FD_152922 | JGI IMG/M metagenome (GOLD analysis project Ga0206936, IMG submission 152922) | Enriched cells from forest soil in Barre Woods Harvard Forest LTER site, Petersham, Massachusetts, United States -... | ecosystem: Environmental > Terrestrial > Soil > Temperate forest >... | reverse complement strand
GCATTTGCGATCGCATATTCGCCGGAGAGAGAAATTCGAATACAGCAAGCAGTGGTGAAGCCGAGCTGACCCTGCGTAATCAAGGCATTGTTCAGCCCGGAAAGAACTTTTCCCGGGTCGTGCGAGGTTTCGCGACGCAGAGCGCCAAAGATCATCGCGACGCGCATAGCCGCGGTTAGACCCTTTCCCGAAACGTCCCCCACAATGGCGGTGATGGAGCTGTCGGGCGCGGGCGATACAAAGAAAAAGTCGCCGCCGACCTCGCTTGCGGGCAGATACACGGAGTCTACCTGGAAGCCCGGTGTCGGCCGGGATGCACTCTGAAGCAGCAATTGTTGCACCGTGCTTGCAGCTTGAAGCTCGGCGGCGTAAGCCGCGCGATCGCGAGCCGCTCCGACCATTTCGGCAACGAGCAACGAGTTCTCCATTGCCGCTGCGGTTTGCAGAGCTATCGTGTTGAGCAGTTTTAGATTGGCAGCAGAATAGGTCGTTCCCGCGCCGGTATTGGCCAGTGCGATGACGCCGACTGTGCGTTGTCCTGCGCGCAGTGGGGCACAAATTAAAGCATTCAGGTGGCGTTCGGAATCGCGCGCGCGGGGATCGGAAGCGCAGTCGTTGATGATCTCCGCAATCCCACGTTCCAGGATCGAAGCTGCGAAGAGGGACTCAGGCCTGAGCGTGCCTGGACTATCAACTGAATCAATGGAGTCCCGAGACGGACTTCCGAATGCCGCAGCAATGCGAAGTGGTTGATCCGCCTTTTCCATGACCAGAATGCTGCCATGTGTGGCGGGGATGAGCCGTTGTGCTTGCGCAAGTGCAGATTTGCCTACCTCGGACAATTCGAGCAGAGGTGCCAACTGCTCCGAGAGCTGCTCGATCAGGTGAATCTCGCGATAGAGATGCAAGACCTCTGCAGCGAGGGCGCGGCTTTCGGATTCACGGCCAGCAAGATGCGTGAGAAGGGAAGCGATTGCGGTAGCTGCCGGTTCAGGGCCTGTAACGAAGCCCAGAGTCGCGCTTTCAAAATGAACCGGAACGCGGACGGAATCGGCGGAAGCTTCAGTAGTGATTTGCCCCAGAAGAACCTTACCTGACAAGTCGACAACGCAAATGTCAGTACCGGCGAGCTGCCATAGGGCTGAAATCGCCACGAAACTACTGGATCTTGGGTTGAGGAGCGCTTTCAGCGTAAGGTCGGGCATGCGCCTCACAATCCGGAAGTCGTGAGGCCTAGCACGGAGCGGGCTCTGGCAACGAGCGCATCGGGGTCAAACGGCTTGGTCATGTAAAGGTCGGCACCTACCTCCTGCCCCCGCAGACGATCGAATTCCTGACCCTTTGCCGTGAGCAGAATGATATGTATGTCGGCCAATCCCAATTCGTTCTTGACTGCATTACAAACATCGAAGCCATTTTTCCTGGGCATCATGACATCGAGAAACACGAGGTTCGGCTTCTCTTGCTGGATCCTCTGGAGCGCTTCTTCGCCATTACTCGCTGTGAGAAGTTCCACGCCTTCGTCTTCGAGCTCTTCCAGGGTCTGCTGGATCAGCATGCGCAAATGTGGTTCGTCATCGACAATCAGAATCTTCATAGTGTTCATTGCTTCATGGCGTTCATTGATAGATGAGAAAGAGAACGTTCTCCATGCCTTTCTCGAAGCGTAGAGCGCGTACGGCTTCGTCGCTTGAGAGCATGGAATTCAGGATGATGATGTCAGGCTTTGAGACCACCGCTCTCGATACAAGCTCGGACCCGTTGGATTCGACCACCTGGTAGCCACGAGCCTCCAGAACATCGGTCAGCGTACGAATCGTCGAGGTATCCTCGTCGACCACCATTACCTTCTTTTTCGACTTACCCTGGTCCAGCAGTGCGTCCACTTCATGGAAGAGCGAAGCTGTATCGATGGGCTTGGTGAGATAGCGATCCACGCCCAGCCGGAAGCCGCGTTCCTTATCCTCCACAATGGACAGGATAATGATCGGAATGTCCATGGTGGCGGGGTCGTTTTTCAGCACTGCTGCTACGTCGAAGCCGTTCATCTCCGGCATCATCACGTCGAGAATGACCAAGCCGGGAATTTCTTCGCGTATGAGCGCCAGGGCTTTGCGGCCATCCTCCGCGAGGCGCACGGCATAACCCGCCTCGGTAAGCTCCTGCTGAAGCAGCGACCGAATATTAGAGTCATCGTCGACTACGAGAACGGATTTAGTTCTCGGCTGATGCGTCGCGACTCTTTCCCGCAGTTGCCGAACTAGGGCCTCAATATCAACAGAGCGGCGAACAGGCAACAATTCGAGCTGCGCAGCGTTTCCGACCGACGGCAAAGTGAAGGAGAACGTGCTGCCCTTCCCGGGCTCGCTCTCGACCCAGATGTGGCCTCCGTGGTATTCGACAATCTCCTTGCAGATGGGCAGCCCCAGGCCTGTGCCTTTGGGCTTGTCAGTCAGCGTATCGCCGACCTGTTTGAACTTTTCAAAGACCTTCGGCTGGTCGGCGGTAGCGATACCGATACCCGAGTCGGCGACGCTAACGACGAGTTCACCTTCGCGCCTGTGAACTGAGCAGGTGATAGCGCCTGAATCAGTAAACTTTACGGCATTTGAAATGAGATTGATGACCACCTGAATCAGTCTGTCCTGGTCACCCGTCACGTCCGGCAAGTCAGCTTCCACTTCGCGAACCAGGCTCAGCTTCTTCGTTTCGAATAGCGAGGCTGTGGCAGCGGTTGCGCGCTCGATCACGTCCGTGACAGAGACACTGGTCATATTCCAGGTGAATTTGCCGGCCTCGATCTTTGCGAGATCGAGAACATCGTCAATGAGCTTGGTGAGCCGTTCCCCCTCGCTGACAACGACATCTAGATTTTCGATCACCTGACGCTTGGCCTGTTGCACCTTCCGGTCATCCTCGGGAATGAGCGGAAAGAGGCGATCTTCAAGGCGGCGGCGGATGATCTTGGCAAAGCCGAGAACCGAGGTGAGCGGTGTTCGCAGTTCATGACTGACGGTCGACAGGAACGAACTCTTGGCGGCATCGGCATCTTCAGCGGCGGCTCTCGCCTGGCGCGCGTCTTCAAAGAGCTTTGCGTTGTGAAAGGCAACTCCAACCGCGGAGGCGATTGTCGACAGGAGACGCTGATCTGCCTCTGTGAAGCGACCTTCCTGATCCGTCGATTGGACGCTTATGACACCGATAACCTGCCCGCCGGACGGAATCGGCACGCCGAGATAAGACGCAGTATGTCGCCCAATGTGCTCGATGCCGAGCCTGACACGATTGCGTTCCATCTCTTCATTGATAAGCAGCGGCTGGCCCGTGCGGATGATCTGTGAGGTAAGCCCGGATCCGAAAGGCCGAGGCGGAGCGTTTTCGCCATATGTGTAGGGGAACTCGAGCATCATCGTGGCGCGATCGAATAACGATACGTACGCAATGGGCGCATGAAAGAGATCACGGACCTGATCACCGACAAGTTGAATCAATCCGTCCTTGTCGAGCTGAGTGGCGAGCGCCTGCGTGATGCGATTGATGGTGACCAGCTCAGCAGCGCGTTCACGAACCTCATGTTCCTGTTCATTGATGACAAGGTAAGCATTCGCATTGTCGAGCGCGATGGTGGTATAGGCGGCGAGATTTTCGAGCAGGCTGAGATGCCGTTCGGTGTAGGCATTCTTTTTGAAGCTCTGGATGCTTAGCACACCCAGAATCCGCTCCTGCGCGATTAGGGGCAGATAGATCACGGAGGCGGGAGGCTGTGCTATGCTGCCGTCTTCGAGCAGCCCGCCGGTGTGTTCGTAGGCGGGGATATACTTCGAGGCTTCCGTTGCTACATCGTTGAGCAGAATCGGCTGGCGATGATCTATGCACCATACGGCTAGCTGATTCTTGTCGTCCGTGCTTCGAGTGTAGGGCGCGTAGCGCTTGCCGTTCTCGATGGCCAGACTGTACTCGATCAGGCGCTTCTCGGGGCGGTAGAGGCCGACGCCGAAGATGCTAGCATCCACGATCTGGTTAACGCGTTCGTAAAGCTTGAACAGGATGGTGTTGAGATCGAGTGAAGCGGTGAGCTCTTTGCCGATCTCGCTAAGCAGTTCAATCGAATCTTTTTGAGCGGTAATCTCGGCAGCCTGGGCACGAATCTCCTCGGTGCGTTCGCTGACAGTTGCCTCAAGAACCTTGGCCTGGGATTCCAGCTCTTCGGTACGGCGGCGGCTCTTTGCCCGTTCGTACCTGCTGATGAGTTTCCATGCGAGGAACGCCAGAAGCAGGAAGAGAAAGCAGTAAAGGACATAAGCGAAGGTAGCCCGGTACCACGGCGGAAGTATCGTAAACGCGAAGTCTCCCTCTTCGCCCTCAAGACCATCGTCTGCCCGCGAACGCACGCGGAACCGATAGGTCCCCGGGCCGAGGCCACTATAGTTCGCTTCTTTCTGCGTTCCCCATGCCGACCAATCTCTGTCCGCACCCTCGAGAATGTATTGATAGGCTACGCCGGCGGGATTATCAAAGGAGAGCGCGGCAAACTGAAAGCGGAGAGCATCGGTCCCCGGAGAGAACTGCAGGGCGTCGGTGCCTGCCCGCGTGGTTCCCCCGAAGACAATCTTCGTTCCGGCATTCACTTGGCGCACGAGAGTCGGGAACGGTTGAGGCGCGGCCTGATTGGGGCGCGGAGTATAGCGGATGAGCGCCTCGCCGCCGAACCACGCAATCCCACCGGGCTCGATGCGGGGACCAGCGATTCTGAATCGGGTGAGGCTTCGATAGGGCGCCTCTTCGCTGTGCCAGCTTCCGTCCGGCTGACGGCTGAAACGCGCCAGGCGCCGACCGTTCGACGAATCCGTTAACGACCAAACGGCGCCGTCTGGCGTTGGAACCAGGAAAGCTGTTGCATCGGGAGCGTCAACGGGAAGCAGAAAACGATTGTCGATAATAAATTTGTGAGACACGTCGTCCCAGCGATAAATATTCTTCGCGCGATCGAGCGTGCAGTACACGCTACCACCAATAAATTCGGCATCAGTTGCGCCTTCCGGCAGTCCCTCGCCTTTGGAAAGAATGGTCGCCTTTGCGTCCCGAATCCCTGAGGCAGGTACTTCAAGCCGAAGCACACGGCCGTCTGAACCGCTCCCCCATAGCACTCCATGGTCGTCCTCTATGACATTTTTCCCTTCATAACCGAAATTCGGCGTCCTTCCTTCATCGATCCAATTCCGGCCATCCCAGCGCTGTGCACCAATGTCTTCACCGTGCGCAACATAGACGCGCTCCGGAGTTTTAGTGGACTGCGCAAGAGCGAAGGCATGCTCGTTGAAGGAGCGAGGGCCGGGTACCGTTGCAACTAAAGTATCTTTTTGAACCCTGAGCACGCCTTCGCTGGCTCCCACCAGCAGTTGGTCGGGTGTCTTGCCAGTTGGATCTTTGAAGGGAAGCAGGAAGAACGCCTGAGAGATCCCGGGGATGCCTACGAAGGATGGGCGGCCTGTCTTTGAGTCTGAGACCATGCGCCGGACTGCGGTGCTTCCTCCACCCGATGCAACGTAGGCCGAACCCTCGAACCGGGCCCAGTCCAGAGCTCCGGCGCGGGAGAAAAGTGACAGGGGCGAATTTACGTCGACCCGGCTGACACCGCTCACGAGCCCCAGCCAAAGGGCACCTTCTCGGTCCTCATAGGCAGTGAGGACATTTGAGTCCCGAAGTCCTGCACCTTCGTCAATGATCTGGCGAAGTCTGCCGTCATGTTCGAGAATGACTGCTCCTCCGTCCAGGGTTGTGACGCAGATGGAATCATCTTTAAGAAGGGCGGAGGTATATACCTTGTGCTCTTTGAAGTAGTCGTCAGCCTGCGTGGGAAAAGGCGTGACCTTTTGGCCGTCGTAGAGACTGATCCCCTGATTGCGCGATGTGACCAGAATACGAGAGTCATCATAGGGATGCAGGAAGAGTTTTAACCCACCAAGATATCCGCCGCCGCCGGGCACAGAGCGCAGTTCGTCGCCGACCATCTCCTGAAGGCCCACTCCGCTCTGAACTACATAGACGTGACCATGAACGGCTGCAATACCCTGAAATTTGGATTTGGCTGCCGGTAGCCAGGTGCGCATACGCTCGCCGTCCCAGCGAAAGAGCATTTCGTAGGAGCGAAAGTAAGTTCCCCCTGGGGTGACAAGAATCTGCCATACGTCAGTGAACGCACGTCGATCGGTGGGGACTTTATCGAGCAGCGAAACATAGTGCAGTGTGCCTGCAGCGTCGGGCGCGAGGTAGCCGAAGTTTTCGTCGCCACCAACCCAGATCCTGCCGGTGGGGTCCTCGGCAAGCGAGCGCGTGACGCTTCCCGGAATAATGATCTTTCGCCAGGACGCACCATCGTACTCAAGGATGTTGCTTGAGGAGTTGCCGAAGTACATTACGCCGCGTCGGTCCTGCAGAATAGCCCAGTATTGCCCGCCGCCGTTGTTGAAGTCCTTCGCGGAATAATTCTCGAGCACCGGCGTGCCGACCTCTGCCTTCACCGGAATCGAAGCGTTTGGATGCGCAGAAGACCGTACCTGTGCGGAAGACAGGGTCGTGAAGGACAGGGCCAAAAACACTAAAAGCAAAAAACGTAGGCGAACGACAAACTTTTGGGCCAATTAGATGTCCAGATTTCTGCGTATGGGGAACAGGCACGATAGTACCATATGGCGGCTATATCAGAATTTGGCGCACTTTTTCAACGACAAGCCTGAGGCTGGCAGGAAAAGAGATGTCTCATTTAGATCGGTTCTGACGTAACCACTAAGAGATGAAGTAACGCCATTGAGAATGCGAAAAGAACGAATCGGCATCAGCCGTGAATATCTGAACTCTTTGATACACTTGTGCCGCAATGAAAACATTAGCCTTTCGACTTCTCTGCATGGTTCTGTCGCTGGGGGCGGTTGCAGCGGCGCAGGATATTCCTCTCTACCCAGGCACTCCGCCGGGTTCGACAGCGACGGACTACCCGGAGAAGCGGTTCTTCTCCAAGACATGGAATACGGACGTTGTCACGAACGTGACACGGCCGACATTGACCGTCTTCAAGCCTGCACCGGAGTTGAAAAACGGCACCGCGATCGTCATCTGCCCGGGTGGCGGTTTTATGGCCTTGTCGATTGCAAGCGAGGGCACGGAAGTCGCGAAATATCTGGCAGCGAAGGGCGTGACCGCGTTCGTTTTGAAATATCGCCTTGCGCATACAGCCGAAGATGGAACCGCAGAGTTCGGCGCGCTGTATGCAGACAAGCAGAAGTTTGGCGAGATGATGAAGACCGAAGTACCGCTGGCGGTCGCAGATGGATTGGCTGCGGTTACGTATGTGCGACAGCATGCGGCGGAATGGGGAATTTCTCAGGATCGCGTCGGAATCATCGGCTTTTCGGCAGGTGGGGTGGTCGCCGCCCAGGTCGCCGTCCATTATGCACCGGAGGGCCGTCCGGCGTTCGCAGCGCCGATCTATGGCGGCGGATCGCAGGATATTACCGTGCCATCTGATGCACCGCCTATGTTTATTGCCGCAGCGACCGACGATACCCTGGGGCTAGCGCCAGAAAGTATTGTGCTCTACCAGAAGTGGGCTGCTGCTCATAAATCGGTCGAGTTGCATATGTACGCGAAGGGCGGCCACGGCTTTGGAATGCGGCAGCAGAACATTCCGACGGATCACTGGATCGACAGGTTTGCCGAGTGGCTGCAATTGCAAGGTTTCTTTACGAAGTGAACAAAACAAGCCGGTCGCAATCGCTCCACAAATCCTAAGGGGATGTTGGACCGTTTGGCATGCAGTGGAGGAGTGCACCCTTGGGGAGTGAGGATTAATATCGACCTGTACGCTATTGATTCGTTAGTTATAAGATTGAGCAACGGAAATACCCCCTAAAATACCCCTCCTGAAGTGGACCGCTTCAGAGCCACTTCCATGTTTTTTGTTAATGGTTGGGCGCATGGAATTTCTTCTCTGCATCGAGGGCAGGTCTTTTGCTTCTGAGTTCCTACGGAGTGGGGAAGCGAACCGGAACCTCCGGCTTAGAAGTTCCATCTGGCAGGTTTCCCTCGCCTTGCCGCGATGTACGTACCGCTGTTTTGCTTTTCCCCAATGTTTATAAGGGCTTTAGACACATGAGCAGTACCGTGCTTTGCCCTGGCTTCCCATGGCGACTCCCCACAAATTCTCCCACAGTTTTTGATTGATTGTTTGACAAGCTTTCAGTGCGGAATCTGCCCAACGCACCGTCGTGAGTCCAGGGATGACCTCCGCGCGCTCGGCGCTGGAGTTCGGAAGCCTTTGTGGGGCTGTGGGAGCCCGCAGGGACCGTCCTCGGCGGGTCTGGGATATGGGTGCGACATCAACCGCTTTCCCATACACCGGAACGATGCTCCGTGAGAGTGACTCTGCCGATAACAAACAGCCAAAACAGGCTCAGCAGCGCAGAACCCGTTAGGTATTACGTCTTTCCGTTTCTTGTTGCGTAAGTCTATGACTTTTCAAGGCCGCCCATTACAGACGTAGCGGCCTTTCCTGTTATGGACCCCCGAGACGTTAGGCCAATGTTAGGTTCTCCTGCTTGGATACACCTGAGCTCTCAAGAGCCTCGAGCTGGCGACGGCAATGGCGGATGGAAATTCCAGCGCGATCCGCCAGCAATCTTACAGAGGGAAAAGCAAACCCCAATTTATCGTTGTGCCAGTCTGCCAATAGTAAGAGGACGGCCTTTGCTGAGCCCTTAATTTTCGAACCATCCGGAGCTTTCGACAAGCTTTTGGCATACGCCATCGCAGCGTGGCTCATGGAATTGTCTATCCTTTCAGTACGTTCCAAGATCTTCCCCGAAGCGGAATTACCATCACCCAGAATTACTCGCCGATATCCATGTAGGGACTCGGTTCCAGGAGAGCGTCCGCCGCGAGTTATGCAGTTGGTTTCGAAATCCGCCTCAATCATGGGAGTGGATACCTAAAAGCCCCGAGATCGAAGCACGTGTGATGCGGAAGCTCAAAGCCGGCGTAATGATCGAGTTCTTGTTGCCCCGGAGCGAGTTGTGGCGAGTAATTCTTATTCAGCGAAGTACACGGTCCAAGCAATCGCAGCGGCCATCCACGCGGATTTCGTCCACGGGGTAGAATGGCAGGCCTGCGACTGGTGCGGGGACCTGGTCAGAATTCGTAGTCAGAGAACCAAGGTGTACTGTGGTTCACCGCGACCATGCAAGGGCAACGCACACAAACAACGGCAGCGGGAAAATACGCGGAATGCCGTCGCGCTTCTTACAGACGGACTGGAACGAGGTCTAAGCATAGGCAGGATAGAGAGCTCAGCGAAGGAGCGAGGAATTCGTCTTACCGACAATGCCAAAAAGCAAGCCAAGGAGGCGATGCTGAAGTTACGCAAAGGGTCGGCCGGAAAGGCGCGTCCGCGTTAACTAGTATTGATCGTTCGTTGCTCTCACTGAGGATTACAATGAGTTCGTTGCTGCAGAAGGAAGACTTGAGCGATCATGCCACGTGGCCGCGGATCGGAATTACTTTCTCTCCACGAAGTGTATGTTCCAGAAAGTCCGCCCAATCCTGCATCATTTTGGCCCGCGGTTCAAGGTAGAGAGCATGGTTATAAGCGGCGCTCACTGCATTCCGCGGCGTGTGCGCAAGCTGCGATTCAATGGGGTCATGCGAATATCCTTTCTCATGCAGGATTGTCGAGGCCAATCCGCGAAAACCATGCCCCGTCATTCTGCCTTTGTAGCCCATACGCTCGAGCGCCTTCAAGATCGTGTTGTTGCTATAGGCAGGGCAGTATTACGATCACCGGGAAACAGCCATTCACTGTTCCCAGATAATGTGCGCAACAATTCAAGCAATTCGATCGCTTGCGTGGCGAGAGGAACTATGTGCGGGGTGTCCATCTTCATGCGCTCTGCGGGAATATCCCAGCGAGCAGCCTCGAAGTTGAACTCGTCCCACGTTGCCCCGATCAATTCGCTGGTGCGAACAAACGTGAGTGCCATCAACTTTATGGCCAAGCGAGTGACTGGTGTGCCTTGGTAGACTTCGATTGCTTTGAGAAGAGTGGACAGCTCTTTTGCATCAATGCGGGCAAAGTTGACCTTACGGGTAGATCTGAGAATGTCCCTGGGGCGGATTTCACTGGCGGGGTTCCGCTTGCGTGCCCATGGGCTATGGCATAGCGAAACACTTGTCCTGTTGTCTCCAGGGCGCGCTTGGCAATATCCCGCGCTCCACGCTGCTCAATTGCCCCCATCACTCATCCGGTAGGCTTTGTCTCTCGCTTTAGCCTTGCGAATCTCCGTGTCGGTCAATGCCATTTTTTACCCTCCAAGACTGAAGGCTTGAAAAGTACCCCCTGCAAAAAAGGAAATACCCCCCCAAAAAATACCTCCCGCCGAACATGGCTTCCATAGTACCGTCTTGGACAGTAAAAGAAAAGAACTACTTTGTTATCATTGTCTTATGGATATTTTTAGGACTTTATCGGACCCTATTGAAAAGGCAACTGGCGGAGAGTGAGGGATTCGAACCCCCGGTACCCTTTCGAGTACGTCTGATTTCGAGTCAGGTGCATTCAACCGGGCTCTGCCAACTCTCCGTGGTCTTGCAGGCAGGTTACTTCTGAAATTTTAACACTGCTATCACCGCGTGGCGAACCCATCCCTCCTATGCAACGGGCTATTTCACCGACGTGAACGGCGACGCTGGCAGGCCCGCGCGATTGTACAAGTGACATTCAGGGTTGTTCGCCCAGCCATAACGCACCGCGACGGGCGCACCGACTGCGGAACTGTTCACAACCACGGTGTTGCCGTCTATCTTGGCCTCTGCCGGGACGAACTCGCCATCCTCGCCCGCTACTTCAAATCCAGTCAGTGTGCCGCCCTTTGCATCAAGGCCTGCTGCGTGATCAAACCAGACTCTCAGGCTGCTGCCCTCCGGCGTAGCCTGACGAAACATTGGTCCGGAGTATTCGAGTTGCTCGCCATAGGTCACCGCTCGCGCAGCCAACGCCAGGCGCAGGCCGACGGTCAGCTTATCGGTTGGGTGCACATCGTCCGGATTGCCGACGTCGATCGTCACTGCCATGCCCGTATTGCGAAGCGCGAGCGCCCGCCGCTGTGCCTCGCGAATGGGCGCCCATACTTCTTTCGGAGTCGACGTGAAATTCGCAAGCTGCACGTAGAGGAAAGGGAAGTCGCCGACCTGCCATCTCCGCCGCCAGTCCTCGATGAGTGTTCTGAACAGCCGCTCGTATGCAGGGGCCCGTTCAAGCGCGCTGTTGCTCTCGCCCTGGTACCAGATCACTCCGCGAATCGGAAATGGTGTTAACGGAGCGATCATCGCGTTGTAAAGCATCGCCGGGCCCCACATATTGAGCGCCGGATGCCAGGCGATTTTCGGCGCCGGCTTATTCTGAGCTTTCGCTTCACGTAGGATACGGTCGCGTGCTTGTTGTTCCAAAAGCGCAGTCGCCTCGCGATCCTCCATGTGCCCTCGCGCGGCGATTACAGGAGCCAGAGCAGGATCTTCTCCAAGCGCGGTCAGGCTCGTCCATGCTTCCGCGATCGTTCCGCCCCACGTCGCGTCGATTACGCCCACTGGCACGTGTTCGCGCGCTTCGATTTCGCGCGCAAAATACCACGCCACCGCTGAAAAATCTTTCGCCGAAGCCGGTGTCGATTCCGCCCACGAGGTTCCCGTCAGGTCTGTTTTTGGATAGTCTGCATAGACCTTATCTACGATCATCAACCGAATCCGTGGATTGGAGGCATTGGGAAGATCTGCAGCGGCAGTAGACACCTTCCGCATCTCAAACTCCATATTGGATTGCCCGCCGGCTACCCACACATCGCCGACCAGCACGTCGTCGAACGTAATGGTGTTAGTGCCACTCACCTTCATCTCGAATGGGCCGCCTGCCTCGCCTGGAGGCAGATAAACGCTCCACTGGCCCAGCTCGTTCGTTTGGGCGGTCCTGCTCTGCTCGCGAAAGCTGACGGTTACGGCTTCACCAGGCGTCGCCCATCCCCAGACGTGAACGGGCAGATCGCGTTGCACCACCATATGGCTCGCTAGCACGCGAGGCAGTGTTACCTCGCTGCGCATCGAGCTAGCGCAGAGCACAAAATACACACCAAGGCACAGTTGCAGCATTGTCGACGGACGCAGTCTCAAATCACCCTCACAGAAGAAATCGGAATGGATAGCTCGCCGCGAAAAATCCGTCGCGGACAACTATGTTGTGGAAAAGAGAACGGTAACATGTCACGCCGTGCTCCCGCCACGGTGCGACGCAATGAGTCGGAGGCATATGAGTCCAAGACAGGGGCTCATCCATTCCAAATGGGCACGCTGTCACTTTTGACAGCAACAAATCTAACGAAAAACGGTTTACGCTACAGCAGCGCAACCTGCCGTTGGAGGCAACTAGAGTCTTCTGAAAGTGCATCGGTAATAGTAGGAATTTCTTCTGCATAGAGAGGTATTTGAGCCCGTCTCGATTCGAGATTCCTGCCAGCCCCTATCCGGGTCGGATAACAATTGAGGAGACTGAATGCAGCCACTGCTAAGAGCCAAAAAGAACGCTTTGCGAATCATAGGCATAGCGCTTCTTCTGATCCCGGCAGGCCATCTATTTGCCCAGGCGGCATTGTTCTTGGAGCAGCCGTACGGAATTTTTGGAACACTCAATCCCACCGGCCACGCTGCTGTATATCTGCAGCGAGTTTGCGCAGATACTCCCGTTCATCTCAGAATGTGCAACGTCGGTGAAAACGGAGTCGTTATCAGCCGTTACAAAGGCCTCAACGGTTACGACTGGATTGCGATTCCGCTCATACCTTACCTCTATGCTGTCGAAGACCCCTCGCGGGTTTTGGCCATAACAGATCGTGAAACGGTAAACCGCCTTCGATATCGCTATAAGGAGTCGCGTTTCAGCGAATGGGGTGACGATTTGCCGAAGGGAAATTTCGTGAATGGTGGCTGGACCCAGTTAGTCGGCACAGCCTACGACCGCAACACCTATGCATTTCGGTTTGCCACTACGGTCGCTCAGGACGAACAATTAGTGGCCCATCTCAACGGTCGCTCAAATCATTCGCACTTCAATCTCTTCTTCAACAACTGCGCCGATTTTGATCGTGTCATCATGAATTATTATTTTCCTCATAAGTTCAGGCGCACCGTCCTCCCCGATGCGGGAATTACCACTCCTAAGCGCGTCGCATACGACCTGGTGAAGCATGCAAAGCGGCATCCCGAGGTTCAGCTCACGGTGTTGGAGATTCCCCAGGTTCCAGGCTTCCGGCATAAGAGCGGAGCCATTCACGGCGTTGCCGAGTCGCTTGTAACCAACGGTTACATCATCCCGATCTTCGTTCTTCATCCATATATTGCAGGCGGTTTGTTGGCGGACTATCTCGTTCGCGGGCGTTACTCTCCGGTACCCAAGCATCCCACCGTCGTAGGAGCCGACAACCTCGAAGCACTCATCGGAATTGAAACAGATTCAGCAATGCCGGCTGCGAGCGTGCCTGTGTCCGTGGCTGTCTCAGTGCAATCATTGGAAACACTGCCCGGTTTCATTCCCGTAGCGATGGAATCGGTGGAATTGACAGAACCTCCCGCCTACACCGAAAATCCTTTTGATCCCTCGCGTGCGACTAGTGCGAATCCGGTGCAGGAATCTCCCGCTCGATCTACATTCGTTCAGTCGTCAAGTCCTCGATAAAGACAATACTGAAAGTCAGATAGGAACCTATGAGCAATATCCATGAACAGAGTTTCAGCAATCATGCCAGCGTCGATCCGGTTTATCACTACGTTAGCCTTTCTATTTTGCTTGCCAATCTGATCCTGGCCATCTTCATCCTCGTGCTCAGCGTTCACACAAATCTGCTGCTGTCGATCTGGGTTGTGATCCTCTCGCTTGTGATCTTCTTACTTTTCTTCAAGTTGCGCCTTTATCCGCTCAAGGTACAGGACCGAATCATCCGCCTGGAAGAGCGTCTGCGCCTGTCCGTTGTGTTACCAGAACCGCTGAAGAAACGCATTCCGGAACTTAGCGAAGATCAGTTGATCGCACTGCGTTTCGCTTCAGACGAAGAGCTCCCGGCACTCGTCGAACTCACGCTTGAAAAGCAGCTCACCCGCAAGCAAATTAAAGAGCGAATTCAGAACTGGCGTCCCGATCACTTCCGTATTTGAATTGCTCTCATAGCTCCTGTAGCCAATCGACAAAAAGGCCGCCGTTAATTCGGCGGCCTTATATCACGCAAGACTCATGCTAGGTTCTTCCGACCCACTCCTCATACGGGCCTTTGTGATCTTCGATCTTTCCATGATCAAAGTTCCACAACCGTGTGCCGACTTCTTCCAGCAGATCCTGATCGTGCGTCACCAGAAACACCGTTCCCTCATATCGCTGCAGCGCGATGTTGAGCGCGTTAATCGATTCCAGGTCGAGATGGTTCGTTGGCTCATCCAGCACGAGGATATTCGGCTTCAGCAGCATCAGCCTGCAAAAGAGCAATCGCGCCGTCTCGCCGCCTGACAGGGCCTTGGTTGGCTTCAATCCCTCTTCGCCGCTGAAAAGCATCTGTCCCAGCAGTCCGCGAATCTCTTCACGGGTCACCTTGGGATCGAACTGATGCAGCCAGTCCGACACGGTGAGGCCATGCTCGATCATCCCTGTTACGTCTTGCGGGAAATACCCGATCTGCGCCTCGTGACCCCACTTCACTGTACCCGAGTCGAGCGTGAAGTCCTTCTCTGCTACATCCGGCACTCCAGCGAGGATCGACTTCAGCATCGTCGTTTTGCCTACGCCGTTGCGTCCCATCAGGCAGACTTTCTCGCCGCGCATCACAGCCGCAGAAAAACCTTCGATGACCTTCTGCTCGCCGTAATTCTTTGTCACGCCTTCAACCTCAAGCGTGTGTTTGCCGCTCGGACGTAACTGGTCAAACTTGATAAATGGTCGCTGAATATTCGATCGTGAAAGTTCTGCCGTCTGCAGCCGCTCTACTTCCTTCTTACGGCTTGTTACCTGCGTCGAACGCGTACCTGCAGCGAACCGGGCGATGAACTCATTCAACTGTGCAATCTTCTTCTCGCGCTGCTCGTTCTGAGATTCGAGCCGCGAGCGGATCTGCGTCTTCGCCACCACCATCTCGTCGTAGCCGCCGGTATAAGTAATGATCGTCTGGTAGTCGATATCGGCGGTATGCGTCGTCACCGCATTCAAAAAGTGACGATCGTGCGAAATTGTGATCAATGTCCCCTGGAAGCCTTCCAGAAAATCGCGCAGCCAGTGAATCGACTCCAGATCAAGATGGTTCGTAGGCTCGTCGAGCATCAGCGCATCGGGCTTGCCGAAGAGCGCCTGCGCCAGCAGCACGCGAACCTTCTGTCCGCCCTGCAATTCGCCCATCTTACGCTCGTGCACGTCGTCCGGAATATCCAGCCCCTGCAGCAGCACGGCGGCATCGCTTTCCGCCGTGTAGCCATCCTCGTCACCGACGACGCCTTCGAGTTCGCCGAGGCGCATTCCGTCTTCGTCCGTCAGTTCGGCCTTTTCGTAGATGCGATCCCGTTCTTCCAGCGCTGCCCACAGTGGCGCATTGCCCATGATCACTGTATCGATCACGCGATAGGCGTCGAACGCGAACTGATCCTGTCGCAGTACTCCCAGCTTGCGCGGCCTTACGACGGAGCCTTTCTGGGGCTCCAGTTCGCCCGTCAAAATCTTCATAAAGGTGGATTTGCCGGCCCCGTTGGGTCCCGTCAATCCGTACCGGCGTCCCGGCGTAAAAGTCACGCTCACATCCTCAAAGAGAACCTTCGAGCCGTAGCGCATCGTAATATTGCTGACACTGATCATCGATTGATTTTCCGCTCTATCGGGCAGTTCAGGCCACACTGCGGCGGTGCCTCAGCGGGCGTGGAAGCCTTCAAATTGTTTATACGATCGGGGCTGGCATGTTGCTCGTTGCCCCATGGATTCCGCTACTCTAGTTTCTCATATTTGCGGTTAGGTCGTTGTCCAAACGCTTGGTCGCAGGTCTCCTTTCTTACGGAAGACACTAACGGGCAGTCAGTACACTGAAACTGGGTCAGTACCAGCTACAGTCGTAGCTATCGACCTGCCATATAATGGCAGCTATGCAGGGACGGTCGAGAGATCACGTCACGATCTGCGCAGCCAGACCGGTTGCGATGGCGCTGATCCTGGCTTTTCTCGTGCTGCTCGTGCCCTGTGCTCCAGCGTTAGCCTCACGGACTGATCTGCATACCTGTTGCCCGTCAACATCGGCAGCATTTAGTCCCAACTGCTGCAATACCACCGCACCCGGTGATAAGGCTCTCCACAATGGTGCTCAGCCTGCTCTCGCGGCGTGTGCCGAAGAGTCAAGCGTTATCGCCGCACCAACGGTGCGATCTTCTGCGATCGCTGCCCCGCCGCGTTCCGCGACGATTGCTCTTCGCCCTCCTCTCACCATTCTCAGGACCTGATTTCTTCGCAAAACGATTATTCCGGGAAATTTAGCTTCATCTACCTAACCCGTAGATGAGCCGTCGTTTTGGTCTCTGCCCCGCGGAGAAGTCTCGTGCCATTCCATCGTCGAATCAAGTTCATCTTATGGATCGCGGCTGCCGCCCTTTGTCCGGTAGTACTGACCGCCCAGACCACCCCCGCGAAAAGCTCCGCGACGCCCGGCGCGTCAACGTCGCAGATGTCCATGTCGACAGATTCGTCGATGAGTTCAATGGGCGGTCCCACCGATACACTCACCGAAAACATCCTTCGCCACACCACGTCAGGCACGAGCCTTGATCCGAATTCAACCACGCCGCCGATGCTGATGCAGATGCGCCACAACTGGATGCTCATGCTGCACGGCCAGGCATCGATCGTCGAACAGCAGCAGTCAGGTCCGCGCGGCCGCGACAAATTCTTTTCTGTAAACTGGATCATGCCCATGGCTCAGTGCAATTGGGCGTCGAGCCAACTGACTCTTCGCACGATGCTCAGCCTGGAGCCCGCCACCATCTCCGGCCGCTACTATCCGGAGCTCTTCCAGCAGGGCGAAACCGCGTTCGGCAAGCCCATCATCGACGGCCAGCATCCGCACAATCTCTTCATGGAAATCGCTATGCTCTACGACTACAAAGCAGGAGACCAGACGCTGTTTTCGCTCTATGCGGCGCTAGTTGGCGATCCGGCCCTGGGACCGGTCGCGTTTCCGCATCGCGCCTCAGCAGCGGAGGATCCACTTGCGCCGTTGGGCCATCATCTGCAGGACTCGACTCACATCGCCGACGAAGTGGTTACAGGTGGCCTCACGTGGCACAAATTCCACGTTGAGGCCTCCGGCTTTCATGGCCGCGAACCAGACGAGAACCGCTGGCACATCGAAGCGGGCGGCCTTGACTCCTGGTCCGCTCGCCTTACCGTTGCGCCGACCAACGATGTGACAGCCCAATATTCCGCTGGTCACCTGCACTCACCGGAAGCCCAGCACCCCGACGAGGACGTGCTACGCCAGACAGCATCCATCGCTTATCACCACTCCTGGCAGTCTACGACGTTGGACGCGCTCGCCCTCTGGGGACGTAATCACTCCATCGGTACTCCGACCAACAGCAATGGCTACCTGTTTGAGGCCCTATCGCAGATACGCGGCCGTCACTCGATCTGGATCCGCATCGAAAATGTTGATCGCACAACAGACCTGATCGGTGCATCCGCCCCTCCTGAGGAATCCGTAATCGGACGGGTGCAGGCCTACACGGCTGGTTATGCTCACCACTTGTACCGCAATGGCTGGAGTTCTGGCGACCTGGGCGCGCAAATTACCTCGTATACCACGCCGGCGTTACTGCGTTCGCAATACGGCGACCGACCTTTTGGCGTGGCCGCCGTAGTTAATATTCATCTCGGCAAGTGATTCACGCTAAGTCCTACCCCCACATTGCAGTAACTAAATAATTCGTAACAAACGCCGCGCCGTAGGCCAGTGCAAGCATGTAAATGAACTGTATGGCCGGCCACCTCCAGCTATTGGTCTCGCGCCGCACGACAGCAATGGTCGATGTGCACTGCAGAGCAAATGCAAAAAAGACCATCAGCGCCACAGCTCCGCCAAGCGGCAGATCGTGATGCAGAGCAGTCTGCAAGCTCAGCGATTGTGTTTCCGGATCAGCTCCGTAGAGCGTGCCCATCGTGCCAACCATCACCTCGCGGGCCAGGACGCTCGTCAGGAGCCCAATCCCGATCTTCCAATTGAACCCGAGCGGCGCGATCAGCGGCTCCATAAAGTGGCCCAGCCGTCCGATCAAACTATCCGCCAACTCCGGTGTGTGTCCGGCATGGAACGGCACATTCGCCAGCACCCAGAGCGCCAGCGTGACGCACAAGATCACCGTACCCGCCTGCTTGAGAAACACCCGCGCCCGGTCCGTTAACCGCAAGCCCAACGAACGCAGCGTTGGCATCCGGTACTGAGGAAGTTCGAGGATGAATGGCGTTTCGCTCGACTTCAGAATCGAGCTTTTCAGCAATCGCGCCGTCACCAAGGCGGCCAGAAATCCAATCGCATACAAGCTCAGCATGACGATTGTCTTCAGTCCGATGAGCCCCCACGCGAATGCTATGTTCGGAATAAATGCAGCGATAAACAGCAGATACACGGGCAACCGCGCAGAACAGGTCATGAACGGCGTCACAAGAATTGTCGCCAAGCGGTCGCGCTTGTTTTCAATCGTGCGCGTAGCCATGATCGCCGGCACCGCGCAGGCATAGGCCGAGAGCAGAGGAATAAAGGCCTTGCCATTGAGCCCTATCGCCCGCATCCCACGATCAGCAATCAGGGCTGCTCGCGCCAGGTAACCCGTGTCCTCCAGGATTCCGATAAAGAGAAACAGTAGGAGAATCTGCGGCAGAAAAACCAGCACCGATGTAACGCCATTCCAGGCGCCGTTCAGAACCAGCGAACGAATCCATCCCGCGGGCAGAAAGCTCGTCGCGTACTTTCCAAAATGAGCCAGCAGGTCTTGCAGCCCATTGCTCAGAGGCAGTCCGACAGAAAAGACCACTTGAAAGACGCCAAATACCACCACCAGAAAAAGCAGCGGTCCCCACACCGGATGGAGGAGCACGGCATCTACTTTTCGCGTTGCTTTGGCTGAAAGCGGAGCTCGGTATCCGGTTTTTGAGCTCACCTGTGCCGCCCAGCGATGGGTGCTCATCGCATTGCCCAGTACTGGAAGCATCAATTGCGGCATGTCAGTTTTGTTCCCATGGCGATTCAGGAAGAGCTGAATCGCTTCCAATCCAGTCCCTTTGCTTCCACTGATCAAAGCCACTGGAGCTCCCAATTCCTGCGCCATCAGCAGCGGATCCACCGCGCCGCCTCGCGTCTCCATCAGGTCGCTCATGTTGAGGAGAACCATCGTTGGCAGCCCAAGCGCCAGAACGGGCGCCGCAAGCATCAGCTGGCGTGTCAGGTGTAGCGAATCGAGCACCAGCAGGACTGCATCCGGTTTGGGAGTTCCGGGCATTCTGCCGTCGAGCACTGAAACAGAAACTCGCGCATCCTCCGAATAGGGATCAAGCGAATACAGGCCGGGCAAGTCAATGAGCGTAAGGTCGTCTCGCCCGATGCCGGACATCCTACCCATGCGCTGCTCGACGGTTACGCCCGGGTAGTTGGCGACTTTCTGTCGAAGCCCGGTTAATCGATTGAAGAGGGTAGATTTGCCTGAATTTGGGGGACCGATCAGGGCAATCGTTCGGAGCGTCGTACCGTTTGTCAGCAGGCTGACGGGCGGTTCATAAGCCGGAGGGGCGCAGCACTCACTCATCTGGCGGCCTCAGCCAGTTCTGTCACAATTCCGCGGGTGAGTTCCTTTGCGGCGGCATTCGCGATCGCCGCCGGTGCGGGCTCCAACTTCGGCCCGACTGGATCAACCTTGATGGATCTGGCAGTTTCGCGCCGGAGAGCAATCTCAATTCCATCTACGGAATAGACGGTGGGGTCGCCGGCAGGGGCGCGATGTACGGCTTTGACGCTTGCATTTGGAACAAAGCCCATGTACATCAGGTGGTTCTGGACTCCGGGAGGCAGATCAAGGGCTTGCAGGACGCCGGTCTCGCCAACTTCGAGATCACTTAACACTCGCAACCGTCGCACTCCAGGTTTTACCCTCTCCTCCTGTACTGGAAAATTGGGCAATTGCGACCAGATAGGTCGTACTTCAGTATACGACCTGTTCGGTCTGGATTGCAAAGAAGATAGGCTGCGATAGTGGGTTTGTTCGGATGTGGTGATCCGCGGCGGTTGAAGCTCACAGATTTCGCAGGGCTGACTTAGGAAAGTCAGCTACCAGGCAGGCGGATAAACAGCGGTAAAGGTATCCACTCCTGATGCTTCAAGAAAGGGAACTCACGCCTGTTGTTGGTCCGGAGAACCCATCCTAGACCCGCATCGATAGACGAACACTACCCCGAAACTGTCAGGCAGATACTACGAAGGTGTCAGTTCCGCTGTCCACCGGGCAGAGGCTGCCGAGCTGAATATCGAATCCCGGATTCTCGCTGGAGTACACTATCGGTCAATTCCGGTACCGGCTAATTCCGGTTCGGGGAGTTCACGAAGTATGAACCTACCTGCTTTCACTGCTACTCTTCAGCAGGCATCGCCGCCGAACGGGCTTCCGGCCCCCCTCGAGGCGTTGTGGTGGGATGCCAAAGGCGACTGGAAGCGCGCACACGCCCTCGTAGATGAGCTGGAAACTCCGGACGGAATGGCCGTTCACGCCTATCTTCACCGCAAAGAGGGCGAGCAATGGAACGCCGACTATTGGTATCGTTTGGCTGAACGTGACTACCAACGCGCGACGCTGGAGGAAGAATGGGCAGCGCTGGTCGTCGGGCTACGTGGCTCGGCCGAATAAGAAGCTTTAATAGCTGAGCTTCACCAGTTCGCGAGCCTCCTGCTTTGGTCCCAGGATGGAGATTCGCGGGATCTTGCCCCGAACCATTGCGACTTCGTCACAACGGTGCAATCGAGGGCAGCTCTGGCAATCTTTGAATACCTTGTCGGGTAAATCAGTCTTGTCCTCAACGATGCGAAATCCATACTTGAAGAAAAAGTCGGGAATACGAGTGAAGAGGCAAACGGACTGGATGCCGTGTTCTTCGGCCTCCTCAACCAAGGCCTTCAACACACGCCCGCCTGCGCCTCTGCCTTTGGCGCCTGGCGACATCACAATCGATCGCACTTCGGCCAAATGCGGTCCGTAGAGATGGAGCGCACCGCAACCGAGAAAGACTCCCGAGTCCGATTCCGCAACGGTAAAGTCGCGGATGTTCTCGCAGATCTCCGCGAACTGCCGTTTCAGCAGAGTCCCATCTCCACTCAGGCTATTCACCAGTTCAAAGACATTGGAAGCGTCTTGAAGGCGCGCCTTACGCACCAGCATGAACGGCCTCCCTGGGCTGAGATCGCAAACGTTTCTCTACCTCTGCCAGCGCTTCGTGCACACGATTGCGTGCAGTCCCGCCGATCACATCATGGCAATCGAGCGTTGCTTCGAGAGAGACTGCGTCGTAGAAATCGGCATCGAATTCTTCTCCAAAAGTGCGCAGCTCTTCGCGTGTCAGCCCGTTCAACTCAACGCCTTTTTCGAGAGCAAAGCGCACGGCGTTTCCGATCTTTTCGTGTGCCTTGCGGAAGGGAACTCCCTTATGCACCAGATAGGTCGCGGCAGCCATGGCGTTCAAAAATCCTTGCTCCGCTGCTTCGCGCATCTTTGCGGTGTTGAACTCGAGCGCAGCGGTGAATCGGGTCAAAAGCCCGATCATCTGTGCAACTCCACGCACCGAGAACAACGGCTCCTGTGTCTCCTGCATATCTTTGTTGTAGGCCAGGGGCAGGCCCTTCAACTGGAGAGTTACTGCGGCAGCGGCGCCGTGAATGCGTCCGACCTTTGCGCGAATCAGTTCGGTTAAATCGGGATTCTTCTTCTGCGGCATGGCGCTTGAGCCGGTGGAGAAGGCTTCGGGGAGTTGGACGAAGTTGAACTCGGCGGTGGCGAAGAGAGTGATCTCTTCGGCGAACCGGCTGGCGTGCAGGCCGACGAAGGTGAGGGCCTGGAGATACTCGAGAATGAAGTCGCGGTCGCTCGTTGCGTCCATGCTGTTGGCTGTGGGGGCGGTGAAGCCGAGTTCTCTGGCCGCGATCCAGCGGTCGAGCTGCAACGTAGCTCCTGCAACAGCGCCGGAGCCGAGTGGGCAGTAGTTGAGGCGTTGGACGCAGTCCTCGAGGCGCGTGATGTTGCGCAGGAGCATTTGTGTGTAGGCAAGCAGCCAGTGTGCGATCAGCACGGGTTCGGCACGCTGCAGATGCGTGTAGCTGGGCATAACCGCGTCGCCGGAGGATATTGCTTTGTCTACGAGAGCGAGTGCCCAGTCTTTTAGTGCAGCGATGGTGAGGCTGATCTGCTTGCGAACGTAGAGGCGCAGATCTGTGGCGATCTGCTCGTTACGGCTGCGGCCAGTGTGAAGCTTGAGCGCGAGCGAACCGAGCTTTTCAGTCAGCGCCAGTTCGACGAAATGATGAATGTCTTCGGCTGTGCCGTGATCGCGCACCTTTGCTGCGCCGACCGCGTCTGCATGGTCGGCTGCGATTTCATTGAGGGCCATGCGTAGATGCGCCAGTTCGTCGACGGTGAGAATGCCGGCTGCGGCGATCACAGAAGCGTGCGCCTTGCTGGCAGCTATCTCTTCGGCGAGAAGCTGCCAGTCGAAGACGATGGAGCGCTGCCAGGCTTCAAATTCGGAGTCGAGCGGGGAACGGAACCGCCCGGACCACATTTTTCCGGATTGGTGTTCGTTGAACATTGCTTTAAACGTACCTCAGGTTATTTCTTGTCTTTCACGCTTTTGGGCCCACTATTTGGGCCGCTGTTGAGCTGGGGCATTTCGCTGCCCGTGCTGAGCGTGAGAAGACCGGTTTTGGCGTAGGTGAGGAGCTTCTCCCGGGTGTCGGCGATGTCGAGGTTGCGCATGGTGAGCTGGCCGATGCGGTCGCGCGAAGAGAAGGCGGATTCGGTCTTCTCCATGCTAAGGCGCTCGGGATGGAAGGTAAGGTTGGCAGATTCGGTGTTCAGGATGGAGTAGTCGTTGCCGCGACGCAACTCGACCGTGACCTCACCGGTGATGGGTTTGGCAACCCAGCGTTGGGCGGATTCACGGAGCATGATCGCTTGGGAGTCGAACCAGCGGCCTTGATAGAGAAGACGGCCGAGCTTGCGGCCATTCTCGCGGTACTGCTCGATGGTGTCCTCGTTATGGATGCCGGTGATGAGGCGCTCGTAAGCGATGAAGAGCAGGGCGAGCCCCGGAGCCTCGTAGATGCCCCTGGATTTGGCTTCGATAATGCGGTTCTCGATCTGGTCGGACATGCCAAGGCAGTGGCGGCCACCGATGCGGTTGGCTTCGAGCATCAACTCCACGGTATCGGAGTACTCAACGCCGTTCAGGGCGACGGGGAAGCCTTCAACGAAACGAATGGTAATCTCTTCCGCTTTTACCGGTACGTCATCGCGCCACGAAGCGACGCCCATGATGGGCTGCACGATGCGGATGGAGGAAGAGAGCAACTCGAGATCCTTGGCCTCGTGTGTCGCGCCGAGGATGTTGGAGTCTGTGGAGTAGGCCTTTTCAGCGGACATCTTATAGGCGAAACCACTCTGTGCCATGAAGGCAGACATTTCGGCGCGGCCGCCTAATTCATCGATGAAAGCGGCGTCGAGCCAGGGCTTGTAGACCTGCAGGCTGGGATTGACGAGCAGACCGTAGCGGTAGAAGCGCTCGATGTCATTGCCTTTGAATGTCGAGCCGTCGCCCCAGATGTTGACATCGTCTTCCTTCATGGCGGCCACCAGCATGGTGCCCGTGACCGCGCGGCCAATGGGGGTGGTGTTGAAGTAGGTTACGCCGGCAGTGCTGATGTGGAAGGCTCCGGCCTGAAGCGCGGCAATGCCTTCACGAACGAGCGGGCCGCGGCAGTCGATCAGGCGAGCCTTTTCGGCGCCATACTCGAGAGCCGCGCGCGGGATGGCCTCGTAGTCGGTTTCGTCGGGCTGGCCAAGGTTGGCTGTATAGGCGTAGGGGATGGCGCCCTTCTGCTTCATCCAGTGCAGGGCAGCGGAGGTGTCGAGGCCGCCGGAGAAGGCGATGCCGACCTTCCGGCCGATGGGCAGTGATTCGAGAATGACGGACATGCGCGCGAAACCTCAGAAAAAATGGGACAGTTCGCTTCTATGGAAGCGAGTTAAAATGAAAGGCCGCCGAGCAAGAGAAGCAGTAGCGCCTTCTGTGCGTGCATGCGATTTTCTGCCTGATCGAAGACGATGGACTGCGGGCCGTCGAGGATTGCATCCGTGACTTCTGCGTTGCGCCGCGCAGGCAGGCAGTGCATAAACACCGCATGGCCGGCTGCTCGCGACATGAGTGTTTCGTTCACCTGGAAGGGGCGGAAGATAGGTGCGCGCTTGGTTGATTCGTGTTCAAAGCCCATGCTCACGCACACATCCGTGTAGACAGCGTCTGCGCCTTCGACTCCGGCCTGCGGATCCTGCGTGAGACGAATTTCAGATTCGTTAGCCTCTGCCTTTTCGCGGGCGAGGGTGACTATCTCGATATCCGGGGAATAGCCGCGAGGGGTCGCGATGGTTACATTGGCGCCTAACTGCGCGCCTGTCAGCATTAGTGAATGACAAACATTATTGCCGTCGCCGACGTAGGTGAAGTTGAGGCCGCGCACCGTTCCGAAGTGCTCTTCGAGGGTCATGAAGTCGGCGAGCGCCTGGCAGGGGTGCTCGAAATCGGAGAGGGCGTTGACGACGGGCACGCGTGAGTGCGCCGCCATCTCGGTGATGGTGTCGTGCGCGTAGGTGCGAAGCACGATGATATCGACCCAGCGCTCGACATTGCGCGCAACGTCGGCGATGGATTCGCGCTCGCCGAGCGGCGAGTTGGTCTGGTCAAAGAAGATGGCGTTGCCGCCGAGGGTGTTGATGCCGGCTTCGAAGCTGAGGCGCGTGCGCAGGCTGGCCTTCTCGAACATGAGAACCATCTGTTTGGCGTCGAGGGCATGCCGGTACTCCCGCGGATTGCGCTTTACGTCATGAGCCAGTTTGAGGATCGCTCGCACTTCCGTGCTTGAGAGATCGTTGATCGAACAGAGGTCCTCTCCCGCTAACCGTGCGGCAGCGGCGAGAATGTCGGCGTCCTGTTCTATTGAAATGGCGGTTACCTGCCGCTCTGCTAATGCTTTGCTAGCCACGAAGTTGTCCCCCTGTCTGATGGGCGGTGCCGACCGCAGTTTTGGTGGTGTTTTCAGTAAGAATCTCGTCCAGTGCCGTGATGGCGTGGTCTACATGTTCCTTCTGAAGAATGAAAGGCGGCAGGAAGCGCAGCACGGTATCGCTGGTGCAGTTGATGAGTATCCTGCGCTTCAGCATTTCCTGCACAGTCCTCTTTGCAAGATCGGCGGAATCGAGTTCAGCGGCGAGCATTAGCCCCTTGCCGCGAACATCGACAATGGCGTCATGTTTATCGGCCAGAGATCGCAGCTGGTTCTGAAAATAATCGCCGACTTCGGTGACGTGATCGAGGAGATCGCTGCTTTCGATCGTGTCGATCACCGCGACCGCGACGGCGCAGGCAAGTGGTCCACCGCCGAAGGTCGTGCCGTGCATGCCGGGATGGATGGCGCGGGAGACTTCCTCAGTGCACAGCATTGCGCCCAGCGGAATACCGCCCGCGAGAGGCTTGGCCAATGTTGTGATGTCCGGAGAAATTCCGTAGTGCTGATAGGCGCACCATTTACCCGTGCGCCCAACGCCCGCCTGAATTTCATCGACAATTAATAACGCGCCCGTCGATTCGGTCAGTTCTCGAGCCACGGCGAAGAACTCCTGTGAAAGAGGGCGGATGCCGCCCTCGCCCTGAATGGCTTCGACGAGGACCGCGCAGACTTCGCTGGAGAACTTCGCGCGAAGATCTTCGACATCATTGAAGCGAACGAACTCAACACCCGGCACAACGGGCCCGAAGGGTTCGCGATACTTCGCCTTGTGCGTGGTCGAGACGGAGCCGTAAGTGCGCCCGTGGAAGCTCTGCTCAAGCGCGAGGAATTTCGTACCGATTGTTTTTCCTTCGGAGCGCAGCATTCCCGCGTGGGCGCGGGCAAGCTTCATCGCTGCCTCCCATGCCTCGGTGCCTGTGTTGGCAAAGAAGACCCGATCCATGCCTGTGAGCTCGGTCAAACGCAATGCGAGCTCTGCCTGTCCACGATGAAAGAACAGATTCGATGTGTGAATGAGCGCACGGCTTTGGCTGGCGATGGCCGATTCAATCGCAGGATGGCTGTAGCCAAGCGCGTTGACGCCAATGCCGCTCAGCAGGTCGAGATAGCGCTCACCGCTCTCATCGAAGAGATACACACTCTCGCCGCGCTCAAAGAGCACAGGATTTCGGTCGTAGGTGGGAAGCAGAAGACGTGCCTCGATGGCGCGAACGGCTTCCAGATTCATCGATTTCAATTCCGTCATTGACTCCTTACTCCTTTTCTCAAACGACCATCACTTCTGTGCCTTCAGCAACTCGCGAGGTGCAAAGGTCCGGCAATACTTTCGCTGCTTCGGCGGGCAAAATGCGGACCCGTTTGACCCCGTGCAGCAGTGCTTCCCGGCATGCGCTCAGTTTGGGCAACATACCTCCGGAGATGACGGCGCTCTTGGCCATCTCCGCGATCTGGTCGATGCTGAGCCATCGCATCACTTCGCCGTTCGCGGCGCGAACGCCGGAGACATCGGTAAGAAAGACGAGTGCGTCAGCGCGACACGCAGTCGCGCATGCAGCGGCCATTTCGTCTGCATTGATGTTGTAATACTCACCGTCGAAACCTAGCGCCATTGACGATATGACGGGGACACCGTGCAACTGCCATATCGCCTCAATCCATCGTGGATCGCTTGCCGCAATCTCGCCGACAAATCCCAGGTCGGGTTTGGTCCGCTTCTTTCGTGCGCGAAACATCAAACCGTCTCCACCGCAAAGCCCCACAGCCGCCTGGCCCATAGAACCCAGCGCCGCTACCAGCGCCTTGTTCACCTTACCGGCCAGAACCATCATCGCGATATCGCGCGTCTCGGCGTCGGTGACGCGCAGCCCATCGATAAATTCGCTCTTCTTGCCCATCTGCGCCAGCGCCCGGGTAAGCTGAACACCGCCACCATGCACGACGGCTACCTGGTTGCCGTCCTGAACCAGATCGGCTATAGCGCGGGCACAGCCCTGCAGCAGAGCCGGGTTTTCCAATCCTACTCCACCCAGTTTGACTACATATTTCATTCGAGGCCCTCCGCCTCTCCCCATCCTTGCATCACGTTCAGATTCTGGACGGCCTGACCCGCTGCGCCCTTCAGCAGATTGTCGAGGCAACTCACAATTACCGCCCGGCGGCCATCGCCTGACATGTTGAAACCGATGTCCGCGTAGCACGTACGAACGGAATACTGAATTTGTGGCAGCGTGGTTCCAAACAGACGCACCATTGGGCTATCGCGATAGAAATCCCGATAACAAGCCTGGATCGACGAGTTTGTCTGCGCTTCGACGAAACGAACATAGATGGTCGAGAGAATTCCGCGCGGAATGGGCAGTAAATGCGGGGTGAAGGTCAAATCCTTGCCGTCCAGTCCTAGCTGCTCCAGAAGCTCTCCCGTGTGTCGATGAGAGAAGACAGCGTAGGCCGACAGATTATCTGCGGCATACATAAAGTGCGTTTTCGCCACCGGAGCTTTGCCTGCGCCGCTCACACCACTTTTCGAGTCGCAAACGATTCCACAATTCAGATCGACGAGTCCGGCGGACAACAGCGGCTTCAGGGCCAGAATTACCGACGTCGCATAGCAACCGGGATTTGCAACCAATCCGGCGCCACGGATTTCGGCACGGTGCAGTTCGGGCATTCCGTAGACCGCTCCGGCCTGCGTTTCGAGAGCCGATGCCGAACCCTCGTCGTCGAAGCCATATACCGCGCGATTTGCCGCCTCTTCGAGACGCCATGCTCCGCTCAGATCGATAACCCGGATGCCGCGCTTGCGTGCCTCGGGAACAGTCTGACGGGATAATTCATGAGGAGTTGCGAGGAAGAGAACTCCAACGCCCAGATCCTCCAAGAGTTCCCACGAAAATGCCTGCATCCGCGGCACGGCCATTTCGTGGCCCGCCTTGAAAGCGGTGTGGAATTGCGGATGAATCTCGTCGAGGGGAACGCCGCCGCGAGCCTCGTCCTTTGCTTCCAGACGTCCAACAAAGACCGGCGGCTTCCGCTTGAGTCGCGGGTGCCTCATCAACAGCCGCGCGAGTTCCGCGCCGGAATATCCGGTGATACCAAGTATCGCCGTCTGTACTGCTTCTTCCATCAAGCCAAAATCCTGTTCAGTTTCGCCTGGGCTTCGGCGGCCCGCCGCAGGTCAGGGCAGATTACAAGCACAGTGTCATCGCCGGCGATGGTGCCGACGATTTCAGGCCAGCTTTCGTTGTCCAGGGCAGCAGCCACGGGCTGCGCTCCGCCCATGACTGTAGCAATTACGACCTGATTCATTGCCTGCAGGCTTCGGAGACCGAAGGTCCCAATCACTTCTGCCACACTCGGCGGTCCGCTCTCTGCGTCGCCTATCGTCCGAACGCCGTTGCCATTCCCATTGCTTCCGCCGGGGATTCCGTAGCCGCCACTGGGCCCCTTGAATAGATGCAATTCCTGGAGGTCGCGAGAGAGTGTGGCCTGCGTCACCGCAAAACCGCGACGGCGCAGCTTGCGGCGAAGCTCGTCCTGGCTTTGAATCACCGACCTGCCGACGAGTTCTCGTATCGCATTGTGCCGCTCCAGCTTCATTTCACCTAGGAGACCCCCGCTCTTTAACCGGACAGTAATACTACCGGTAAATCGAAAGCGCGGCCCCATCGGAGGACCGCGCTTGCATAAATATACGACAGTTTGTATAAATATGCAAAAGCGCTCGTTTGTCGCCCTCATGCCCGTTACCACGGTAAGATCCGGTGCCGGAATCGGCATCGGACGCCCCCAGTGCACCTCCGGACCGGCATCTCCATCTGAATTACTTCGCCACATCCTGATTTCTCATGTGGATTTCTGATTTCAAGAGGTCGTATAGTTACTTATGGATCGTCTTCATATTCCTTCCAGCAGTCGAAAGAAACTTTCCGGTCAACAAGGGTCCGCAGGTCATTCTGAATCGTTTTACGACAGTCCAAACCTCATTGACCCGCGTTTTGACCAGGACTCCTGCGGAGTCGGTTTCGTTGCCCAGCGCTCGGGAGAGCCTTCTCACGAGATTCTGAATCATGCGCTTACTGCACTTGCGCGGCTGGAACATCGCGGCGCCGTAGCTGCGGATGGCAAGTCGAGCGACGGCGTTGGCGTGATGACAGCGATTCCCCGCGACCTGTTTCTGGCTCCGCTGGGCATTGAACTTAATCACGACCGACCTTTGGGGATTGGCGTCGTATTCCTGGACGGTGACATTGAGGGCCAGTCTCGAGCCTCCCGAGATGAATTGGAAGCGGCTTTTGGCGTACAGCAAATTACGCTGCTCGCATGGCGTCCAGTGCCGATCTGTCCGCAGATTCTGGGGACCATCGCTGCGTCAACTCTGCCGAACATCTGGCACGCACTGTTGACGGCAGACGATCCAACCGACTTTGATCGCCGCCTATACCTGGTCCGCAAGCATTTTGAGCGGTCGGGTCTGCCGGGATATGTTGCGTCGATTTCCTCTTCCACGATGGTGTACAAGGCGCTTTGCGCGGGCCGACTGCTTCCGGAGTTTTATCCCGATCTTGCCGACCCTGCTTTCAAGACGCCGTTCGCGATCTTTCACCAACGCTACGCAACAAACGTTCTGCCGAGCTGGGATCGCGCGCAGCCATGCCGCACCCTAGCACATAACGGAGAGATCAACACGATCTGGGGCAATCGTTCCCGTATGGACGCGAGGGCAGCGACGCTTCCGCTCGATCTGCATCCTGTGGTGAGCCATGGCGGGTCGGACTCGGCTTCGCTGGATGATGTCGTCGAGTTGCTAGCGCATAATGGTCGGACGCTCGCCGAAGCGATGCGTATGTCGGTTCCTCCGGCGAATCTTGGGAACCGCTCTTCGTTCCTGCAATACACGGGGGATTGCGTTGAGCCGTGGGATGGTCCGGCGGCGCTGGCTTTTGCGGATGGCCGCCAGGTCGGAGCAATTCTCGATCGCAACGGGCTGCGTCCCTGCCGCTTTGCTGTGGCCGAAGATGGGTTGGTGGTAGCCGGGTCTGAGGCGGGGCTTGTCGATATGGACCCCGAGAGCGTGATTCACTCGGGACGACTGGGGCCGGGTCAGATGATTCTCGTCGATCTGGAAACCCACGAGTTTCTCGAGAATGATGAACTGCTGGGTCGTTTCGACCAGAACGACAAGTATCGGGATCTGGTTCAGCGGGATAATCCGCTCACAGGCGCAGACAATCTTCCGGCTCCTATGGATGCGGCGGAGTTGAACCGGCTGCAACATCGCTTTGGCTACACGCGCGAAGAGGTGCGCATGATTCTTGCCCCAATGGCCGCTGAAGGCAAGGATGCCGTGTGGTCTATGGGAGACGATACGGCGCTGGCTCCATTGGCCCGTGCGCCGCGTCCGGTCTATGCATTCTTTCGACAGCGGTTTGCGCAGGTCACGAATCCGCCTATCGATCCATTGCGCGAAGCGGTTGTTTTGCAGATGCACACGCGGCTTGGACCGTGGCCCCATCTCTTTGAGGAGCCGCGCGAGCCGTTACCGGGATTGTCGCTGAGTTCGCCGCTGCTTTCTCTGGCCCAGTTGCATGTGTTGCGCACTGGCCAGTACCCGCAGGCGGACGCATTGCCGATGGAGACGCTGGACTGCGTCTTTTCTTCGGGGGAAACGATGGAGGCGGCGCTGGACCGCATCGCGCGTCGCGCTGTTGAAGTGGTCGCTGACCACGCGACGATTCTGCTGCTGACCGATCGCGCTGCTTCGCCCGCATCGGTGCCGATTCCCATGGCGCTGGCTCTGGGGGCGGTTCATCGCACACTTACCGACGAAGGAGTGCGAACGGAAGTCGGATTGGCGGTCGAAGCGGGAGATTGTCGCGATATTCACCATGTCGCGGTGCTGCTGGGAATGGGCGCGGGAGCTGTTTGTCCATGGCTGGCGCTCGAAACGGCACGTGCACTGACGCCGGATGAGGGCGAGGCGAATCTACTGCACGCGCTCGAACTTGGACTTGCCAAGGTGATGTCCAAGATGGGCATCAGCGTTGTGGACAGCTATCGTGGAGCGCATCTCTTCGATGCGATCGGCCTCGCTGATGAGGTGATTGACCGATGCTTCGCGGGAACGCCGTCGCCTCTTTCCGGCATTGGCTTTGCCGAGGTTGAAAGGCTGATTTCGCAATCGTGGCGCGAAGAGCCTGGGATTGCAGAAACAGACGGCATGCCCGAAGACGGCGGGGCCCTCGTGGCTACTGCCGTGAAAGACCTGCCCGACTATGGCTTCGTACGTTTCCGAAAGGCTGATGGCGCGGAATCTCACGCCTGGCAGCCGCAGACGGTGCGTGCGCTGCAGGCGGCAATGGGCTCGACCAAACAAGGCGCGGCCCTGGAGCTTGCTCCGTGGTCTGCCTTTACTGTGCAGGCCAGCGAATCACATCCCGTGAATCTGCGAGATCTTCTAGAGATCCGCCCTGCAGGTGCGGAACTGGCGCTCGGAGAAGTCGAGGCTCCCGGAAGCATGGTGAAGAACTTTATTGCTTCTGCTATGTCCTTCGGTTCGCTTTCGCCAGAAGCTCATCAGACAATCACACAGGCAATGAATCTGCTCGGCGCTCGCTCCAACACCGGTGAGGGCGGAGAAGATCCTGCGTTTTACGCGGATATCAACGGCGCGCCGTCGTTGCTGAACAACAAGATCAAACAGGTTGCCAGCGCTCGATTCGGAGTGACCGCAGAGTACCTGATGCACGCCGAAGAGATCGAGATCAAGATTGCGCAGGGAGCCAAGCCGGGAGAAGGCGGACAACTTCCGGGGCACAAGGTGACGGAGCTGATTGCGCGTCTGCGCCATGCGCAACCCGGCATGCAGCTTATCAGCCCGCCACCGCACCATGACATTTATTCCATCGAGGACCTGGCACAGCTTATCTACGACCTCAAGCGCGTCAATCCACTCGCCGCGGTTGGAGTCAAACTTGTGTCGGAATGTGGCGTGGGCACAGTGGCCGCCGGCGTAGCCAAGGCTTACGCCGATTACATCGTGATCGCAGGGCACGCCGGCGGCACCGGAGCTTCGCCGCTATCGAGCATCAAGTACGCCGGCGATCCATGGGAATTGGGGCTCGCCGAAGCGCAGCAGATTCTGATTCATAACGGACTTCGCGGACGCGTTCGTTTGCGTACGGACGGTGGCCTGCGCACAGCCCGCGACATTCTGATTGCGGCCCTGCTTGGCGCGGATGAATTTGCCTTCGGAACGTCGGTGCTCGTGGCGCTGGGTTGCGACATGGCGCGGCAATGCCACCTGAATACATGCCCGACCGGCATCGCGACACAGAAGCCGGAGTTGCGCGCCAAGTTCCGTGGAAAGCCCGAGCATGTGGTGCGCTTCTTTGACGAGCTGGCTCACGAGTTACAGCAACTGCTGGCGTCACTTGGCCTCAAGTCACTGGCCGATGCGACGGGCCGCACGGATTTGCTCGAACAGATACGAACGGATGGCAATCTCGACCTCGCGCCAGTGCTTGGAGCGGCAAAGATCGCCGAGAAAGCTGGTTCGCCGATTCGCTGGCAGGGACAACGGAACGATCGTCCCGAAGAGCGCCCTGCAATCGACGATGCATGGGTAGAGCCGGCGTTCGCGGCATATCAGTCGAGCCATCCTTTCTCCCTGACGACGCACATCACCAATGAAGACCGGACCCTTGGCGCGCGGCTTGCCGGAAGGATTGCACAGTTCCGAACGAACAATCCGTCGGCTTCCGGATCAGCTCTGCGATTCGATCTGAAGGGCGTGGCAGGACAGTCGTTTGGAGCATTCGCAGTATCCGGCATGACATTGAAATTGACGGGACTCGCAAATGATTTTGTCGGTAAGGGCCTCTGCGGCGGAGAATTGATTCTGAGCGGCGAGGGACGGGCTGCGCGTGAAAGCACGAGGCATGTGATCCTGGGCAACGTTGCCCTCTATGGCGCAACCTCCGGTTCGCTCTACGCAGCAGGACGCGCGGGTGAGCGGTTTGCCGTTCGCAACTCGGGCGCGCTGGCGATTGTCGAGGGCGTGGGCGATCACGGTTGCGAATACATGACCGGTGGCCTGGTAGTGGTGCTCGGCGACGCGGGAATCAACTTCGGCGCGGGCATGACGGGCGGTCTTGCATGGATCTATGACGACAAAGCTGCCTTTATTGAGAAGGGCCTCTACCACAAGGATTTTCTCATCGCGGAGAGATTCGATGATCTGGATTACGCTGCACAACGCTCCATCTATGAGCTGGTCGAGCTGCATGCGGCAAAGACATCGAGCTCCTGCGCCAATGTCCTGTTGACGCAGTGGGATAAGCTGGCAAAGAACCTGATCCGCGTAACTCCGAGGGTCTAATCGCAAACTGGGGCCATCGCCTATAGGGTGGCCTCTGCCTTTATTTTCAGCAAAATTGTTTTCCGGAACGGTATCGCCCGCGTAGTCTTTTGGGTGAGCTGAAAGCTCGTCCGGAAACGAGAAGAGCATGCCTGGGAGCGAGATATGCCGGAATTGCCTGAAAAGGGAATGGTGCATCGCAGCAGCCCCTACTGCGTTGACGAAACGATGGAGCGGCTGGAAAACGCACTGAAGTCGCTGGGAATTCCGGTGCTGGCACGCATCGATCACAGCGGCGGCGCAGCTGCGATGGGCATTGAGATGAAGCCAACCAAGCTGCTGATCTTCGGCAATGCGAAGGCGGGTACTCCGCTGATGCTCGCCGCGCCGACTGTTGCGCTCGATCTCCCGCTCAAGGCGCTCATCTGGGAAGATGCCGCTGGAGCGGTTTGGGTCTCCTACAACACTCCGCAATATCTGCAGGAGCGGCATGGATTTCCCGAAAATCTGATGCCGAATATCGCCGGAATCCGTGTGATTGTCGAAGAAGCGATCAAGCCTTAGGCCGCAGATGTCTGCTGTTTCGGCTCCATAAAAATTTTGCCGGCGGCGGCGAGCAGCACGATCATTCCTGCACAAATAGCGAAGACATGACGGACGCCGGTGACCTGGGCGAGCGCTCCGGACAGCAGCAAACCAAGAATCTGAGCAGTGAAAACGCACGACATGACAGTGCTGCCGACCCGGCCCATCAATACCGGCGGCGTTTCCTGCTGGATCATTGTTTGCGCGGGGATGATGATTCCGGCAACCGAGAATCCTATGATGAAGTCGCCTAGCAGGGTGCTCCAGACCTGTGTAATTGCAGCGAGCAACACGAGTCCAATAGCAATCCCGGTCAATCCCGTGTAAACGAGAATGGTGTTGCGAATCTTGGTGCCGAAGGTGTTGAGCAGGTTGATTCCACTGAGAATTCCGAGGCCAATCATCGCGCTTGCCCATCCATAGATCGTGTTTCCAGCGTGAATCGAGTCGCGGACGTAGACCGCAATGAGCGGGCCGAAGCAGCCCATCACAAACATTCCCGACGCCAGTGCAAGGATTACAAAGAGCAGCGCGGCATGATGAACAATGAAGAGCAATCCCTGTTTCATGTCGTGCCAGATTTTTGCGATGGCTCCTCGGTCTTCGGCGATGGTGTGGTGATGGATAGTCGGAGAACGATGGATACTGAGCGAGAGAATAAAACACGCCGAAGCGAAGAAACTGGCTGCATCCAGCCAGTAGCAGACGCTGGGCCCGAAGGCGGCGACGAGCATTCCCGCGGCGGCCGGGCCGATAATGCGCATGATGAACATCACCTGCTGCATGAGCGCGTTTGAAGAGCGCAAGCCATGCATTGGCACAGCTTCGCGAATGACGACTCCCTGCGCAGGGCCAAAAAAGCATGAGACCACGCTGATGGCGGCAAGAATTGCGTAATAATGCCAGATTTGCGTAGAGAAAATCAGGGCAAGAACCAGCAAGCCACGCAACACGTCGCTCGAAACAAGGGTGCGTTTGAGCGGCCACCGATCAACAAAAACTCCGGCGAGGATGCCGAGGACCGCCAAGGGGACCTGGTACGAGATTTGTACGCCCGTGACCTGCTGCGCGGTTGCGTGCAGTTTGAAGGTGAGGACACCGATTACGGCAAAAAGTGCAAGAAAATCGCCAAAGTTCGAGACAATTTGCGCATACCAAAGCCTGCGCATGATCGTAATGCGCAAAACGTCCCGCATGGACAACGCCGCGGGCGGTGTCTGATTCACGGGTTCGGCGGGACTTGTGGCTTGCGCGTCGGGAGCATCCATAGGAACTGACTCTATCTTAATTTGCAATGCGATTCGGCGAGAATGTTGTTGAGAATCGATATGTTTCAGGAGTCGATATGAATAGATTTATCTTGACCGGCGCGCCCGGCTCAGGGAAGACCGCGATCCTGCGCCAACTGGAGATTGAAGGATTTAGCGTTGTCGAAGAAGCAGCGACGGATGTCATCGCGATCGAACAGGCCCGAGGCGTAGTGGAGCCCTGGAAGGACGCTCGATTTATCGATTCGATTACAGAGTTGCAAAGACGGCGGCAGATTCTGAAATCCTTTGAAGCGGGAGATATCCAGTTTCACGACAGATCGGTAGTTTGTACGGCGGCATTGGCGATTTATCTTGGATATCGTATTCCAGAAACACTTCGACAAGAGATTGAACGTATCCGCTCAGAATCTGTTTTTGACCGGCATGTTTTCTTCATTCAAAATCTTGGCTTCGTGACTCCAAGCGCGGCGAGGCGGATCTCACTTGAAGAGGCACTGCGCTTTGAACAGATTCATTTCGAGGTCTATGAGAGTTTTGGCTTTGAGATTGTGTCGATCAAGCAGGCGACTGTGGAAGAACGGGTAGCCATGATCAGAGGTACAGTCGAGGCGGCGGCTCGGTGCTAAACCAGTTCTCTTGCGCGAGAAGTGTCCCGTCGCTGCTACACTTGCACGTTAGTTGAAGGCATGACTGATTTGAACGAGGGTTTATGACTGGGACTGAAGCGAAGGCAGCCGGTGGCCGGTTTCCGGATATCTATACGGTGAACGACCTGTTTCTCCGCGTGGCGGAGTCAAATCGCGACCGAGCGATGCTGTATCAGGATGAATCGGGCCAATGGCAGGGAATTTCTTCAGCAGAGGTGTATCAGCGGGTTCGAGCGTTGGGTAAGGCATTTCTCGATTGGGGCATCGAGCGCGGTGACCGGATTGCCATATTGAGCGAAAATCGCTGGGAATGGCCTCTAACTGATTTTGCCGTCCTCGCGATCGGCGCGGTGGACGTGCCGATCTATCCCACTCTGACATCCTCCCAGATTGGAGAGTTGCTGCGCGATTCCAGTGCGCGGATCGCTGTCGTTTCTACACGGGAGCAGTACGACAAGGTGGTTGCGGTTCGTAGTGAGACTGCGCTCGAGCACGTGGTGATGATGGATTCGAAAAACCTGCCTGCCGATGCGGTGATGTTTGGAACGCTGCTGCAATCCGGGCAAGGGCGTGGCGCAGAGCGTGATGCGGATTTCGACGCGCTTGCCAACTCAGTCAGGCCTGCGGATCTGGCGACGTTGATTTATACCTCGGGGACTACGGGAGAACCGAAGGGAGTGATGTTGACGCATGGAAATCTGGCGTCCAACACTAGCGTCGCCACGAGAGAGTTTGGGTTTGGGGGCGAAGACCTGTCGATTTCGTATTTACCTCTCTCGCATATCACGGCGAGGGCGCTGGACTATGCCATGTTTTTTTTTGGCGCGCAGGTGGCGTATTGTTCTCAATTTGAGAAGCTCCCCATCGCGATGAAAGAGGTAAGGCCAACGGTCATCGTGGGAGTGCCGCGTGTTTACGAGAAGGTTCGCCAGGGAGTAGAGCTGAAGTCGTCAGCGTCAAAAATGAAAGCAAAGATCCTGGCGTGGGCGGTTAGGCAGGGAACGAATTATCGGGAGCAGATTCATGACGGGCAGAAGCCCGGCTCTGTCTCGTGGAAGCTTGCAAACAAGCTTGTGTATGGAAAGATCCGCGAGGCGTTCGGTGGGCGCGTGAAGAGTTTCATCTCTGGCGGAGCACCGCTGGGGATTGACACGGGGAACTGGTTTGCTTCGGTGGGAATTTCGGTGCTGGAGGGATACGGGCTCACCGAGACCTCACCAGTGATCGCAATTAACACGCCGCTGGCTCACCGAATGGGCTCAGTGGGCAAACCGGTTGCGGGCGTCGAGTGCAAGCTCGCGGCAGATAATGAGCTGCTGGTACGCGGCCCAGGAATCTTTCAGGGATATTGGCAAAAGCAAGCGACCGGCGAAACGTTCGACGAAGAAGGCTGGTTTCGCACAGGCGACATTGCCAGGATCGATAGCGACGGCTTTCTCTATATCACCGATCGCAAGAAGGAACTGCTGAAGACCTCGGGCGGCAAGCTTGTCGCTCCGCAGCCGATCGAAGGCAAGCTTAAGACGAACATGCTGGTAGCGCAGGCGGCGCTTGTGGGGGACAAGCACAAGTTTGTTTCGGTGCTGCTGTCTCCGAACTTTGCTGCGCTCGAGGATTGGGCTCGTCAGCAGGGCATCAGCTCGTTAACGCGCCGTGATCTGGTGGCCGATGCGCGGGTGACAGCCCTGTATGGAGACATCGTCGCCAGGGTGAACGAAACCCTTGCCCATTTCGAGACGGTGAAGCGGTTCCGCATCGTGGCTGATGAGTGGACGCTGGAGACGGGCGAACTGACACCTTCGATGAAGCTCAAGCGGCGTGTGATTACGGAACGATACGCGGCGTTGATCGCGGACCTTTATGCCGACGAGGCCACCTCACGCGGCGAATCGGCTTGATCATGCGGCGGCGCAGCATTCCCCCACTTGTCCACAGCCGTTGAACCGATTGAAAGAACGGCGCACCGAACGCTCCGACCATCAGCAGCGATCCGAACAGCACGACCGCGTCAATGCTGAGACGGCCGCCCGTCCTGGCCCAATAAACATCGGGGTCGAGATTGAGCCATAGGGTGAACTCATCCAGTGTAAGCGCCGCACCTGCTCCATAGCTGATGCACATGATGCGGCTGAGCAGAATGGACATCGGCGAGTGCGCGCGGCCGAGATCGAGCAGCCATCCGTAACCCACGAACAGCAGGATCAAAATCCCCCAAACGAGGTGATGAATGTGCTTGCCGCCCATCACAACCCAGTTGAACATGCCCCCACCGCGCGCGGCTTGATAGGCAACAAGGCGGACAGCAAGGAAGGTCAGAAAGAATGCAACCCAGGCGAGAAACAACCGGCGACGGGGCCGGTCCTGGATAGCAGTGCGAAGGAGATACCCCAGCCGCGTCAGCTGCAGAATGACCAGCAGGATAGAGGTCAGCAGCAGGATAAAGAGAAGCAGAACGATCGAACCGGTTTGCGGCATATTGCTATATTGAAACATCGCAAGGACGTTTCTCCAAGGAAGCAGCGCTGCCGAAGCCGGACGGGGGAGGGAAGTCTCAGGCCTCTGGACCTGCCATCCGCGCGGGCAGATGAGTCTTCCATTCTTCTGAGGCAAAGAGGCGCGGCGCGACCTCGATCAGACGCGGCATCATGTTGAAGACGGCGACCCGGCTCCATGGTTTGCCGGTGCGAGTGCGAAAGCCCTTTTCGTTGAGATCGCTCACGATGCTTGAGTAGGAGAAGTCCTGCCCGAGCAAATCCATCATCAGCATGAGCGCTTTGTTTTCGTAGGGGTGTACTTCGAGGCGCAAGCCGTCATCGGAAATGCGAAGTCCGTAGGGGATGTCTTCACCGTATGCGCCTTCAGAGGGCGTCTCGGAGTCGGGCAGCTCGCGTCGCCACTCGATGGACACCATCTGCCACCCGGCCGCGATCCGCTGCTGAATGATCTCAGGGCTCATTGGCCCGGAGATTACATCACGAATTCGTTCAAACTGCGCCATGCCATCCCTCCGTGCTGCTTCTGGCACATGCAAAATGCAATTTTGCTGCCAAATAATTCATTGCGATAGGCGCAAAAAACGCTGACAGGTAACGATTTAAAGCGCATTCGTTGAGGCGGATGCGACAGCACCTGTCCATTTTCGCGAGACGCTGTTCGCTTTCGGACGTTGCAACGTGGTTGAACCTGGCGCGTATCGTTGCATGCTGATTTGTCTTTTTCTGTAACTCGCGTATTAAGTGTCACTTGGATATCTAAATGCAAAGATTGTTGGTGTTCACTCTGTACTGAAAGAGACATCCCCTTTGAAGCCGGGGGTATTCAACGGCATCTCACAAATAGAGTGCGGCCTCCCGGTAAACAGGAGGACCACGCCCGGGCGTATCCAACGCGAGGAGTGGGACGAATATGAACATGAAGAATTGCAAGGGTTGCGTTTTGATTACTTTACTGGCAGCGTGCAGCACGGTGTATGCGCAGGAGCCAAACCCGACGGCGGCTCCAAAGCCGGCTGCTGAGCAAGACCAGCAGGTCGAGATGCGCGACGGAGTTGCGCTTTACAAGGTCAGAGTTATCGGACGAGATATCCCAGCGATCAACTACTTCCACAGGAAAGGCCCAACGAAGATAGGCTTTCAGGGAACTGCCCTACTACCGGGTGCGAAAGGGCAGGCCAAGGTAGAAGGCAAGGGCGGCCGAACCGTGATTGAGGCCAGCTTCGAAGGGCTTTCCCCCGCGAATGGCTTCGGAGTTGAGTATCTGACCTACGTGATTTGGGCCATTACGCCAGAAGGAAGGCCGGTCAATCTCGGTGAGATCCTGCCAACGGGCTCAAAGGACAAGAACGAGATTACCGTGACGGCGAACCTGCAGTCATTTGGCCTGATCATTACCGCGGAGCCGTATTACGCTGTGACGATGCCGAGTGACGTAGTCGTAATGCAAAACTTCGTTATCGATAACAAGACAGAGGGAGTGATCGAGCAGGTGAACGCGCACTACTCTCTGTTGCCCCGCGGAGCCTACGCGGAAACGGCAGGGCGGCACTCTGTGCTGCACCCAATTACACGCGATGAGCGTTCTCCTCTGGAGTTATACGAAGCTATGAACGCCGTGCAGATTGCTGAAGCTGCCGGGGCTAATAAGTATGCTGCAGACACACTGACAACGGCGAAAACTGCGCTCAAGAACGCACAGGATCTCGATCTGCACAAGGATAATCGCAGACAGTCGATTACCTTTGCGCGCGAGGCTGTGCAGTCCGCAGAAGACGCGCGCATCATTACCATCCGCAAAATAAAAGCCGAGGACGAGGCGGCGCAGCAGAAGGCTCGCGTGGATGCTGAACAGGCGGCGCAGCAATCGCAGTTGGACGCCGAGAAGTCAAAGCTGGCGGCTGAACGCGAGGCTGCCCAGCGTGCGCAGGCCGAGGCTGCGACGGCCGAAGCTGAAGCTCGCGCACGCAAAGCCCGCGAAGCACAGAAGGACGCAGAGCAGAGTGCAGAGCAGGTGCGTGAACGGCTGAAGCAGCAACTGAACGCGGTACTACAAACCACAGAAACGGCACGCGGATTGATCGTAAATATGTCCGATGTGCTCTTCGACTTCAACAAGTACACACTGAAGCCTGAGGCCCGCGAGAAGCTCGCTAAGGTCTCTGGAATTCTGCTGGCGTATCCCAGCCTGAAGCTACAGGTGGAAGGCTACACGGATAACATCGGCACGGATGAATATAACCAGAAGCTGTCGGAGGAACGTGCCGGTAGCGTTCGTGAATATCTTGTGTCGCAGAGTGTGGCGGACAATAATATCTCGGCGGCTGGCTATGGAAAGTCCGATCCCGTGGCAGATAATTCGACGAATGCGGGGCGTGCTCAGAATCGGCGCGTGCAGTTAGTCGTGTCGGGTAGCGCTATTGGCGTGCAAAGCAGCGCGCCCGGCGGAGGACAGGCGCGGGTTGAGCAGTCGCAATAATTTGGGTATGTAATCTGAAAGAAAAAGGGCCATTCCTGGCTGGATGGCCCTTCTTTTTTATGTCCATGAATTGAAGGATGGTTACTCCGCGTTGTCGATCTGGGCGCGCTGGAGAGTGTCACTGTAATCGACATAGACCGACTTCCACGTTGTGTAGAAGTCGATTGCGCCGTTGCCTTCGCGGTGACCGTTGCCGGTTTGCTTAACGCCCCCAAAGGGGAGGTGAACTTCTGCACCGATCGTAGGCGCGTTGATGTAGGTTATGCCGGCTTCGAGGTCGCGGATAGCGGCGAAGGCTCGGTTAACGTCCTTCGAATAAAGAGCGGTGGAGAGGCCGTAGTCGATGGAGTTGGCAATCTCGATGGCTTCTTCGATGGTGTTGAATTCGATCAGGGAGACAACGGGGCCGAAAACTTCTTCACGGGCGATGCGCATGCCGGGAGTGACTGCACCAAAGACGGTTGGTGCGAAGAATGTACCCTTGGCATGGGCGCCCTCAGTAAGGCGCTTGCCGCCGGTGAGGAGCCTGGCGCCTTCAGCTTGCGCGATTTCGCAGTACCTTGTGCTGGTCTCGATCTGCTGCTCGTTCACCTGTGGGCCAACTTCAGCCGCTTCGTCAAGGCCGTTGCCGATGTTTAGCGCCTGGGCGCGAGCAACGAGCTTCTCTGCGAATTCTGCGGCGATCGATTTGTGAAGCAGGATACGGCTCGTTGCCGTACAACGCTGGCCGGTAGTGCCGAAGGCTCCCCATAGCGCTCCTTCCAGAGCGAGGTCGAGATTGGCGTCATCCATCACAATCATGGCGTTCTTGCCGCCCATTTCTAGAGAGACAGGCTTGAAGTTGGCTGAGGCTCGCTGGCCCACGATCGACCCCACTGCACTCGATCCAGTGAAGCTCACGGCGCGAACATCGGGATGTTCGACGAGCGGCGCTCCTGCTTCAGGTCCGTAGCCGCTGACGATGTTCACTACTCCGGGTGGCAGGCCTGCGTCGATAAGAGTCTGAACGAGATTGTATGTAGAAAGCGGAGTGTCTTCAGCGGGCTTGATAATGCAGGTGTTACCGGAAACAAGGGCGGGGAAGAGCTTCCACGATGGAATGGCCATCGGGAAGTTCCACGGCGCGATCATGGCGCAGACGCCAACCGGCATGCGAACGGACATGGCGAACTTGTTGGCGAGTTCGGACGGAGTGGTCTGGCCGTAGAGGCGACGGCCTTCACCGGCCATGTAAAAGGCGGTGTCGATCGCTTCCTGCACGTCGCCGCGCGTTTCGGCGAGGACTTTGCCCATTTCCCGGGTCATCTCGCGGGCGTACTCCTCCTTCCGCTGAGCTAGCAGTTCGCCTGTGCGGTAGAGAATCTCGGCACGTTTAGGCGCGGGAACGAGCCGCCAGGTGGCGAAAGCTTTCTTTGCAGCTGCTACGGCCAGCGCGACGTCGTCCGCATTGGAAGCAGGGAACTCGCCCACAATATCGGAGTTGTCTGCCGGATTGATGTTCTGGAAGATCTGGCCGGACTTGGACGGCAACCATTCGCCGCCAATGAGGTTGTGATATGTCTTATTCGCCACGAATTGCACTGCTTTCAAAGAAAGATAGGAAGTCCGGCAGGACGCACCAGAGCTAACCTTTCAGATTACCCCATCCTAATAGCTCGTGAGACTAAGTCACGGCAGAGATGTCGCTAATAGACGCAAACTATAATAAAATTATTCGTTTGCATCTGATATATAAACTAAATGCTCATGGTTGTTCGTGAGGCAGATCATCCAGCCATCGCCGTAGTGAGGCACCGTATGAAGGGTCAGCCTGAATCGGTGCTTGCAGAATAACTACCGTCTTGGCGGCGTTCACCTTTCCGTAGGCCGACGGAGGGATGGCCGGTCCACTGCCGCTGGCTTGCGGAATGAGCCAGAGAGAAGGAATTGTCAGAGCTGTCGCTGGCCGCATCAGGTCGTATCGGTCACGTACAAGTGTGTGAGCCGGCACCAGCTTGCTGCGCGGATCGCCGAAGACCCGCCGAAGTGCGTCCTGAACTGGTTGATCGAGGATCACTCCCGCAAGTTCGCTGCGATTTGCGGCGATCAGCAGGGCCAGGTTCGCCCCGAGTCGCGAGCCATAAACGACGATATTGCCCGGAGACACGTGACGCGTCAGGATTAGCCAATCGATTGCACTGGTCGCGTCCTCAAGAAGGCCTTTTTCGCTGGGTCGCGCTGGCGCACTCTGACCATAACCGCGATAGTCAAAGGCCAGGACCGAAAGACTCAGCCGATTGAGTTCAGCGAGTGAATCGACTGTCTCACTAAGGTTGCCTTCTGCGTCATGGAGATACAGAACTGTAAGACGTGAGTCGGTCGCAGGCAGCCACCAGCCAAAGAGCTGCGGGACCCCGGCTTCTGTCGTTGCGAAATGGACCGGTTCGTAGCTCAGACCGACACTGGCTGGCGTTCGAGTAATGTCTTTCCGCGGATGATAGAGCAGCTGCCAGCTTCCCTGCCAGTAGAGGAGGCAGAGCGCAAGCCACGCGAAGGCCACAATCGCGACCAGGACGACGCCAAGCGCACTGAACAACCAGCGCGCCGAGATGTTCGGGAACGCGCCAGGTGAATGACGAAGATCATGCATCGCCCGGTCAAACGCGGAGGGCTCCGGTGGCGGATCGGGTTTTGCCGCTGCGGTTTGTCGCGTGCGGGATGACTTGGCGGCACACATGTATAGAACTGAGTTCATGGTATCGCGTCCATTGCCATCCATTACCATTTGAGGAGTTGCATAGGAGAGGAAGACGATGCCTGATCTGGTGCGAGTCTGTTCAGAGAATGAATTGCCGGCGGAAGGAAAGGTGTGCGAGATGGCTGGCGGAGCGTTGTGCGTGGCGCGCGTCGGCGGCGAGATTGTGGTTCTTGACAACCTATGTCCACACGAAGCGGGACCATTGGGACAAGGGATGATCGAGGACGGCCGCGTCGTGTGTCCCTTTCACGGCTGGGCAATTGACGTGAAGACGGGCGCTGCACTTGAGGATCCGGCAGAGAAGGTGTGGGTATACGAATATGTAATTCAGGATGGGGCGCTGTTAGTGCGACCGCAGAATCCTTCTGCCTAGTCTTATGAAATCAGATATTCGGATATTACTTTGGCTGTGACTCTTCGAGTAACTCCGCCAGGTAGCTGGACCAGATGGCCGGCAGCGAATGCGTTCCATGGCCGCGTGTTTCGTCAGTGATAGGCAACACCACAAACTTCCCCTTCGAAACTCGCTTGATCTCCCTTGGCACGATCCCTAGCTCCGGAGGATTGATGAAGTCATCCGCCGAATTGATTGCCATGACCGGCACGCGAATCTTCTCAAGATCTTTCGACGGATCGTAGTTCCTCGACGAATCAAATTGGTAAAGAAAATCGTTCGCGTCCAGCGTCTTCATGTAAGCCGCCTGTGTCTTTTCCAGGTATTCGTCTGCCGCTTCCCGTGTGGGATAGAGCTTCTGTATCTGCAGGGCTGAGGATCCCATCAGCATCAGCATGTCGATCGCGGTCTTCAGGCCGCGCGGTTGCGCCTTGTACTCACCGTCCATCCACTCCGGATCGCTGCGAATTGCATCGATCGCCATCTTTCGCGCGACCCTGTTTCGACCAGCGATCGCCACCGGCATACACGCAAGCGGCATCAGCGCGTCTGCCTCTCCCGGATAATTCTCTCCCCACATCCAAGTATGCATACAGCCCATCGACGTGCCTATAATCAGGCGCAGATGATCGACGCCAAGCGCCTTGGTCACGACGAGGTGTTCGGCGGACACCATGTCTTCATAGTCATACTTCGGAAACCGTGCATGCAAGCCATCGCTGGGCTTCGAAGATTTCCCATGACCGATGTCATCCGGCAGGATAATGAAGTAACGCGAGGCATCCAGCAACCCGCCCGGCACAAAGAGAACACCTGCAAAGCGCGGGTTAAGAAAATTCGTTCCTGAACCGCCTGTCCCATGCAGTACGAGCACAGCATTATCCACGTGCCCGTCAGCGCCACGATGTGGTTGCCCAAGTACGCGATAGTGCAAACGCACTTCGGGAAGGGAAGATCCATCCTTGAAATGAAAATCCTTCGCGACGTAGTCGCCTTCGCTGGCTTCGGGCCACGTCGGCGCAGTCTGCGCACCGGCTAATAAGAATCCGGATGCACCCAAGAACGAAAGTCCAAGAACAGGCGCAATAACAGCGCGCAGATAGTTGCAGTGCAATCGCATTTTCACTCCCAGGTTTGCCTATTTTCGCAGAGCTGCTAGGATTTTCGTCGTTGTCACCACTTGCCCAACGTGTCGTTGGGTATGATCGGCTACGTGAATCAGCGCTCCGCCCAGGCTTGTTGGCAATTGCTTGCGCCCAACTGTACGAGGAGTATTAAAATCGGCCGTCGCAAGCACTTGAATCCGTTCTGCCGCATTACTGAACGATGCCTCAACTTCGGCCAGGAGCGTCGCCAGCGATTCATTGCCAACCTGTTCGGCTTTGAGCGAGGTCATCTGCTCCGCGCTCAATTGATTTCCCTCCGCGTAACTGAGGATTCGGTCAACGCTACGCGCGATATGCCGCAGGTGAAAGGCCAATGTTGGCAATCCGAACGGCTGAGTGTGCGCCTCGTCGTCACTGATGAGTGCCGTCCACTTCGTAAGATCATCCAGCGCCAGATCAAGCGCATGTAGCACTGCGCGTCCCACCGCCGGAATCTCTGCATGAGTTCCACGCAGCCAAGGCTCAACGTAAGGAGCGTTCGAGGACAAAGCAACGGAAGACGACGTACTCATCAGGACATCCTTGGAATTTGGATTTGTAAAATGCCGCCGTTCAGAGCCGGTGAACTTCGATTTGCAAGGTTGAGGCTAAATAGTTTCCTACCCTGCAACGACGGTTGGCGGTACCGTCAGATTTTAAAACTGATTAGCGAGAAGCGAACTTCTCTTACAGAACTCTCAGTGCAATTCGGATCGCTTCGCGTCAGAATACCTACCCGGCGCTCTTCACGCGCACCACAGTAATCTTGCTGAATCCCTCATCAAATGCTGGCGGTTTCAGTCTTTCCGACATCTTGTGCATCACTTCGTCGCTCACCGGCCGGTCGCGCTTACGATTTCTCTCCAGGCACACTTCCAGCGGAACGTCGAAAAACACTGCCTGCACCTCATACCCAAAGCTTGCCGCCATCTTAATCCATTGGCGCCGCTCATGCGGAGAAAGATTGGTGGCATCGACGTAATTCCAGGGCATGCGGGCAATCAGCCTCGCACGCAGCAGGGATCGCAGCGTTGAAAAGACGAGTCCCTGGTAGCGCTGTTCCGTAATGTCATCAAACAAAATCGTCCGCAGCAAGTCGCTCGACAACGGCGTAACACCGCGACGCTTAAACCACGTCGTCTTTCCTGAGCCGGGCAGCCCAATCGCGAGTACCACAAAGCCCTTTGGATCCTGAGCCGCTCGTCCTGCCGCTTCATTCTCCTGCGGAGGAAGGGAAGGCAGTTCCGGCTGCGTTTCTATCTCCAGCCGCCCCGTAGGCGAGTCTTCGTCCGAATAGCTCTGCGCAGGTGCGTGCCGATGCACATGTGACCGCGCCGGTTTCGACTCCTGTCGGAAATCCGGTTTCGCAGACCGGCCGGGCGGATCGGTAGACGGGGCGACCCGTGGTGCCGACAAATCTTCAGGGTAGTTTGGCACCAGCGGACGCGGCTGGTTCAGGGGCAGTTCGTGACCAATCTTGCCCGTCGATTCAGAGATATTTGGCTCTCGTTTGGAACGTCTTCTCATGTTTGTTGGCAGTTAGCCTCAATATCCGATTATCACATCCCCGGACTGCACCGCAAATCATGCATATTTAAACAGCTGCCGTCGTGTGAGCCGGGCACTCGATGCGTTGTCTCAATTTTGTTCTTCTTGACAGGAGTGGTAATCTGATGGGTTTGGTGGAATCGTTTGCGCAAAAATTACGTGTTGAACCAATTTCTCTCGACAGAGCAATTATCGACCGTCACGTTTTCCATTCGCCCAGTAGTTCAAAGAGCAATTCAATAGACCATCAGTAACCTAAGGAGACCTCACACATGGCAGTCAAGGTTGGTATAAACGGCTTCGGCCGCATTGGCCGTAACGTTTTCCGCGCCGCGCTGGAAAACGCCGATATCGAATTCGTTGCCGTCAACGACCTCACCAGTCCCACAACTCTTGCCCATCTTCTCAAGTACGATTCGATCCTCGGCAATTTATCCAACGAGGTCGTCGCCGGTGAGAACTCCATCACAGTTGATGGCAAGTCGATCAAGGTTTTCGCAGAACGCGACCCTGCCAAGCTGGATTGGGCTTCCACCGGCGCGCAGATTGTCATCGAGTCCACTGGTCACTTTACCGACGCAACCAAGGCCAAGGCGCATCTTGGAACGACGGTCAAGAAGGTCATCATCTCCGCACCTGCCACCAACGAAGACATCACGGTTGTCCTCGGCGTCAACGACAACAAGTATGATCCTTCAGCGCACAACATCATCTCCAATGCGAGCTGTACCACCAATTGTCTGGCACCGGTCGTAAAAGTCCTCATTGAAAACTTCGGCATCGTCAGCGGCATCATGACTACTATTCATAGCTACACCAATGACCAGGTCATACTCGACTTTCCGCATAAGGATCTGCGCCGTGCGCGCGCTGCCGCCATCAACATGATCCCCAGTTCCACTGGAGCAGCCAAGGCGCTGAAGCTCGTCATCCCTGAGACTGCCGGCAAGCTCGACGGCTTCGCGATCCGCGTCCCAACGCCTAACGTCTCCATCGTAGACCTTACTTTCATCAGTGAAAAGCCCACCGACGCCAAGGCCGTCAACGCCGCGCTCAAGGCTGCCAGTGAAGGCGAACTCAAGGGCATCCTCGGCTACGAAGAGAACGAACTCGTCAGCTCCGACTTCAAGGGCAACAAGCTCTCCTCTATCGTGGATGCTCCGCTTACCAAGGTTGTCGGCAATAGCGTAAAGGTCCTTAGCTGGTACGACAACGAATGGGGTTACTCCAATCGCGTCGTCGATCTGATCACCTTCCTCGTCTCCAAAGGCCTGTAGCAGTTTTCCCTTCGTGAATAAGAAATCCTCCGGTGCCCCATCCTTGACGCGTAGTTTGCGTCAAGGGTGGGATCCGACAAGCTCAATCCAAATCAAATAGACCTAATCTGCGGAGTCGCCATGCGCCAGAATTATCCAGGCACATCTCCCTTCGAACCCATCATCGGCTTCTCGCGGGCCGTCCGCGTCGGCAACACCATCCAGGTCTCCGGCACCGGTCCGGTAGGCGCTGACGACGCCGATGTCGCGACGCAGACCCGCAAAATCTTCGCCATCGCAGAAGAAGTCCTCATCCGTGCGGGAGCCACGCTCGGCGATGTCGTCCGCACCCGCATCTACCTCACCGATGTCGCGGATTGGGAAACAGTGGGCGGCGTCCACGGGGAATACTTCGCCAACATTCGTCCCGCAGCCACCATGGTTGTCGTGGCCAAATTACTCAATCCCCAATGGCGCGTGGAGATCGAATTTGATGCGACTCTCCCCGGCGCGGAAGGCTAGTAAACCCATGTCCAAGCTCTCCATTCGCGATCTCGATCTCAACAATAAGCACGTCTTCATCCGCGTCGACTTCAACGTTCCACTGACCGAAGACGGCGCGGCAATCACCGATGACACTCGCATCCGCGCTACTCTTCCCACCATCGAATACGCAATCCGCCATCACGCAAAGGTCATACTCGCCTCGCACCTCGGCCGCCCTAAGGGCAAACCCAACCCGAAGTACTCGCTGCGCCCGGTCGTCGATCGTCTGCGTGAACTCCTCGACGTCGACGTAAGCCTCAACGTCAACGTCGCTTTTTCACCTGACTGCGTAGGCGATGTGGCAAGCGAACTTGCCTCGAAGCTTGAATCCGGCCAGGTTCTGCTGCTTGAAAATCTTCGCTTTCACGCTGAAGAAGAAGCGAACGATCCGGCGTTCAGTAAGAAGCTGGCCTCTCTCGCAGAAATCTATGTCGACGACGCATTCGGCTCCGCGCATCGCGCTCACGCTTCCACGGAAGGCATGACGCACTTCTTCAAGAAGCGTGCCGCCGGCCTGCTCATGGAAAAAGAATTGACCTACCTCGGCAAGGCGCTCGAATCACCCGAAAAGCCCTTCGTTGCAATCATCGGCGGTTCCAAAATCTCCGGCAAAATCGACGTTATCGACAACCTTATCGACAAAGTGGATACGCTGATCATTGTCGGTGGCATGGCCTATACCTTCTATCGTGCGCTCGGTGTCACTACCGGCAAATCACTCGTTGAAGAAGATAAGATCGACACCGCCAAAGATGCGCTCGCCAAGGCCAGGGTCAACAACGTCGAGCTCCTGTTGCCCGTCGACAACATCCTCGCCGACAGCTTCTCCCCTGACGCCGCGACGCAGGAATGGGATTCATCCAAAAACTTTCCCGCTGACTGGCAGGGACTCGACATTGGCGCCAGGTCCGTCGCGCTCTTCTCGGGCATCATCGCCAAGGCCAAAACGATTCTTTGGAACGGTCCCGCGGGAGTCTTCGAATTTCCCCGTTTCGCGGTGGGCACCAACGCCATCGCCGAAGCCGTAGCCGCCAACGCCACGGCCACCAGCATCATCGGCGGCGGCGACTCAGTCAGCGCCATCAACCAGGCTGGCGTAGCCGATAAAATCACTCACATCAGCACCGGCGGCGGAGCCAGCCTCGAATTTCTCGAAGGCAAAAAACTCCCCGGCGTCGAAGCCCTGACGGACAAATAAGACGGCCGAATAAAATCGTCGGTTTCCGGCCGATTCATCACAGATTACGAACACCGTGTAGAATTCCCCTCAACTGAGAAAGGCGCGCCAAAAAGACCTGCGCGCCGACTTGGCCGAGGGACAAACACAATGACCACCCCGCTTCAAACCCCCAACGCAGAACGAATCAAAGCCGCATGCGCTCAATTCGACAAGACGCATGAACTCGCCGACAAGGCCCTCGCCGAGCTCTTTCACCAATATCCTCAAAACAGCGACCCACGCCATGTTCTGCTCAAGGTCGCCGCCATCGATTCGCTCTACCACACCTGTGTTTTCGCCCTCGATGAAGTCGCCCGCCACATCGCAAACAACATCGAAGGCATCGACGGCGCCCTGGCCGCCGGCTCTCCTGAGATCGTTGGCAGAATTGCCCACGTCGTCATACAAGGCCGCAAATACAACTTCCTCTCATTCGCAACCAAGTACTGTCATTGGCATAACCCGCACGCCTATCCCATCTACGATTCGCGAGTCGACCACTACCTCTGCGCCCTCCAGCAGCAGACTCCATTTACCGCCTTTCACCACGCCGAGCTACTCGATTACCCTCGCTTCTGCGAAATCATGATCGCCTTCCGCGACTTCCACGGACTCGGCTCCTTCACCTTCCGCGAGATCGACAAATTCTTCCTCTTTCACGGCGCGCCGCCTGCCACAGCCATCTCCGATGAAAACCCATCCAACCTCGGAGCCTTCGATTTCTTTCCTGGGGAACGAACCACCTGATCCACCCAGGGCGCGGAACCTTCTATCCTCGGATCGATCTTCTAAAATCGATCTGAGGAAACTATAGACATGTCTCGTAAAGCTCTTATCGCAGCCAACTGGAAAATGTACAAAACCCCCGCCGAGGCCCAAGCTTTCGTCGATGCCTTCCTGCCTCTGGTGGCCGGGCATACCCGCGACGAAATTGTTCTCTTCCCCTCAGCAACCTCTTTGTCCACAGTCGTTGAAGCCGTCGCCGGTTCCAACGTCGCAGTAGGTCTCCAGAATATGCACTGGGCCGAAGAAGGCGCCTACACCGGTGAAAGCTCCGCCGCGATGCTCAAAGCAGTCGGAGCGACGCACACCCTTATCGGTCACTCTGAACGCCGCCAATACTTTGGCGAGAACGACGAAGTCGTCAACCTCAAGCTCCAGACCGCCCTCAAGCACGGGATCATCCCCATCGTCTGCATCGGCGAACATCTCGACGAGCGCGAAGCCGGCAAAACTGCGGTTGTGCTCTGCGCGCAGTTGCGCGGCGCTCTCACCGGCGTGACGCTAGAAGCCGCCGCCCCCATCGTCATCGCTTACGAGCCCGTCTGGGCTATTGGAACCGGCAGGACTGCTACACCTGAGATGGCAGCCGAGGCGCACCAGATTATCCGCGCTGAAATCTCTCAGATTCTCGGTCCCGCGGTTGCTGACGCCGTTCGCATCCTCTACGGCGGATCGGTCAAGCCCGATAACGCGAGCTCCCTGCTGCAACAGCACGATATAGACGGCGCACTCGTCGGCGGCGCGAGCCTCAAACCCGATTCCTTCGCGGCAATCGTCAAGTACTGATCCGTCAAGTACGACTGCGGTAGCGAGGCAGGAACCAACGGTTTCGGCCTCGCGTACTATCAGGTCATGCCCCAGGCCCCGGCCCAGCGCGATTACTACATAGATCGCCTGCGCAGCGCCATGACGGTGCTCGTCATATTGCACCACACCGCCATTACTTATGGAGGCTCCGGCGGCTGGTTCTGGCGCGAAATCGGTACCTCTGCCGCTCCCTCAAGCCTGCTGTTTACACTCTTTTGTGCTACGAACCAGGCCTATTTCATGGGCTTTTTCTTTTTGCTCGCCGGTTTGTTCACCCCCGCTTCGCTGGAGCGCAAAGGCTACGGCCGCTTTATCCTGGATCGCTTTCTACGTCTTGGGCTGCCGCTGTTGGCATTCATTCTCATACTCGGACCGCTCACAGCAGCAATCGTTACAGCCGCTCAGGGAGAAGGCTTTTGGCCAACCATTGTTTTCCTGTGGCAGCACAAGCGCATCATCAACGGACCTCTCTGGTTCGCGCAGGCGCTCCTGATCTTCAGCCTTTGCTACTGCGCTTGGCGCGTTGTCTTTGGTATGCCTCTCCCGGACTCCAAACGCACTCCAAAGCCGGTTCCCGCGCAATATTGGTGGATTCTGAGCGCCCTCGGCACTGCTGCTTGTGCTCTCGCCATTCGCCAATTCGTGCCGGTCGGCGAGAACATCTTCGGTCTTCAGCTCGGGTACTTTGCCGGATACGTCTTTCTTTTTGCCGTTGGCATTGGCGCGTGGCGTTACGACTGGCTTCGCCAACTCACATGGAAGCAAGCCCGTCCGTGGATCATCACTCTGATTATTGCCTGGCCAAGCATGTTGATTTCCATAGTTGTCGCGCGAATCGCGAGTGGCGGGGCGGGCAAGGCCAACTTCTCAGGCGGATTCTCCTGGACAGCGGTGCTCTATGCGCTATGGGAGCCCTGTGTAGCCTGGGGTCTGATTTGCTTATGGCTGCTCGCCTTTCGGCAGAGAATGAACGGTCCCTCTGTCTTCTGGAACTGGCTCAACCGCCGCGCGTACGCCGTCTACATTATCCATCCACCGGTACTGGTCGGCATCAGCCTGCTGCTTCATCCCTGGATCGCGCCGCCGCTGGAAAAATTCTTTGTAGTGGGTCTGCTCGCCATCGCAGCGTGTTGGCTTATCTCTGACCCGATCGTCCGCACGCCAGGGATACGCAGCATCGTGTAGAGAGCACACCTGAAGCTTGATCCGCATCGCTGCTGATTGCCTCTTAAACGATCGACTCAACCGGGCTGTCGATGATGTGGCCCATCTTTTCCTGCTTTGTTTTTAGATATTTTTCGAAGGACTCCTGCGGGACGACTTCGGCGGAGATACGCTCGATTACGGTAATGCCGCCGGCTTCGAGAGCAGCTACTTTTTCTGGATTGTTGGTGATCAGGCGAACGCTGGAAACTCCGAGAAGCTTGAGGACTTCGGCGGGGAGCTCAAAGGCACGGCAGTCCGCGGCGAAACCCAGTTCTTCGTTGGCCTCGACGGTGTCGCGGCCGTGGTCCTGTAGCTCATAAGCCTTCAGTTTAGCCATCAGACCGATGCCGCGGCCCTCCTGTTGTTCGTAGAGAAGGATGCCGGAGCCTTCCTGGGCAATCTTGCTGAGAGCCAGCTCGAGTTGCAGCCGGCAGTCGCATCGGAGAGATCCGAAGACATCGCCGGTAAGGCATTGCGAGTGGATGCGGACGAGTGGCGGCGCGGAGTGAATGTCGCCCATCACGAGCGCGACGAGGCCCTCGACGCGGCGGCCCGCGTTGGCAGCGTGATCACAGCACGGGCGCGGAGCAGGGAGCACGCCCTCGAATCCGAGGATCCGGAAGTGGCCCCATCGTGTGGGGAAATCAGCTTCGGCTACTTTGGAGACACTTTCAAAGGCCATACCCTATTCTACGGCTGTTCATTGGATAGCGGAGCGACGGGCGCGGTACAGTGGTTGGGTGGCAGATGACAAACTCATTCTGATCACCTTGCTGGTAAAGCTGGGTGTGGCGGCGTCGGTGGCGAGCGCGCTGGCTCGAACCAGGACATTTCAGCGATTGTTATTTGCCGACCACAGGAAACCGCGACAGATCGTTTCGCTGCTCGCCTTCTTCCTGGTGCCGCTGACACTGGGCGTGTGGGTGCGCACGACGGTTCCGAACTTTCTGGCAGCGGACATCTCCTTTGAAACCGTCACTCTGCTGGGACTTCTGCTCGGGCCCGGCTGGGCGGCGCTGAGCGCGTTGGTACTTGCGGTACCCGCGGTTGCGGTGCGGCATGAATATCTGGCTCCGCCTTTTCTGGCGGCGGTGGGAGTCGTTTCGGGGATCTTCGGCGCGTGGGTTGAGAAAGAAGAGATCTGGTCGTTTACGCCATTTGTTGATCTGAGCCTCTATCGATGGGTGCGGAGGAATCTCCGAAAGCCGAAGTTTGACCGGCAAATTCTGCTGCTTGTGCTCATTGCCGGGATGGAGGTGGCCCATGTCGAGCTGTCGACTCGCTATCCGCACAGACTGTTCGCGTTGGATGCCGACGCCGCGTGGCTGCAGGTGCTGGTTTGGCTCTGCGCGCCGGTCGTGGTTGGGATCATGCTCAAGGTGTGGAACGCTCTGCGGATTGAACTCAAGCTGGAGGAGCAAAAGCGGCTGGTGTTGGAAGCGCGTTTTGATGCGCTGCAGAGGCAGATTAATCCCCACTTTCTTTTCAACACGTTAAACTCGATTGCGTCACTGGTGAGATTTCGTCCGGATCTTGCGCGGGAGATGATCGTGAAGCTGGCGAATCTGCTGCGAGGACTGCTGCGAGATCATGGTACCTATGTTCCGCTCCGAGAGGAGTTGAGCTTTACAGACGACTACCTGGACATAGAGGTTGTGCGCTTTGGCACGGACAAGCTGCGCGTTGTGAAAGAGCTTGATGAGAAGACACTCGATGTACTGGTGCCCAGTATTCTGCTGCAGCCTCTTATTGAAAACAGCATCAAGCATGGCCTCGAGCCTCGAATTCAAGGCGGGACGATTACGATACGTAGCCGGATGCAGCGCGACAGGATCGTGGTTGAGGTCGAGGATGACGGCGTCGGCATCGTATTGAATCCGCCCACCTCGTTGCGGAATAGCGGCGCCGGAATCGGCATGAAGAATGTTCGTGAACGGCTGGAAGTGCTGTACGGCGATCGCGCACGGTTCACCGTGCTTTCCCGGCCGGGACGCGGAACGCTGGTTTCGATTGAGATTCCGGCGGAGGTAGCGTTGCCGGGCCTTGAGGCCCAGAGTTCAGCTCAGGCCTTGGCCAGCAGCGACTCGTAAAACTGCAGGTAACGAGGCAGGATACGCGTTGAGCAAAAGCGATCCTGGGCAGTCTTGCGCGCAGCTTTGCGCATCTCCTTATGCCGATCGGGGTCGCGAAGCAATGCAACCGATGCTTCAGCCATCGCCTCGATATCCCCGACGGGAAAGAGAAGGCCATCCACCTCGTCCGAGATAAGTTCAGGTACGCCGCCGACACGAGTCGCAATGGCCGGTGTCTGACACGCCATGGCTTCGAGGGCGGCGAGCCCGAAGGACTCCATCTCACTGGGCATGAGCATCAGGTCGGCAAGCGGCAGCAGTTCGCTGACACTCTCCTGTTTTCCAAGAAAGCGGACGCGATCGTGGATTCCGAGGCTGTTGGCCAGCCACTCTGCGGTGGAGCGGTCTGGGCCGTCCCCGATGAGCGCCAGCCTCGCAGGAAGCTGCCGGGCGACGCCGGCGAAGATCTTTACCACATCAGCAAGACGCTTGACAGGCCTGAAGTTAGAGAGGTGCATGAACAGAAATTCATCGGGAGCAGCTAGTCTTGCGCGAGCATTGGCGCGAGCCTCGACCTGATCTTCTGCGAACGGCCGGTAGAGGTCGCAGTTGACAAAGTTATGTATGACCTCGATAGGGCGAGTTATACCGAAGTTAGCCAGAGTTACATCTTTCAGATAAGACGAGATGCTGGTAACTCCGTCGCTTTGCTGAATGCCATACCGGGTGATAGGGAGGTAGGAGCGATCCATGCCGACTAGAGTTATATCGGTCCCATGAAGGGTGGTAGCGAAAGGCAGATGCTTGCCTCGTTCGGCCAGCATCTGGCGGGCGAGCAGAGCGCTGACCGAGTGCGGAATAGCGTAATGCACATGCAGAAGATCGAGCAGGTAATACTCGGCAACCTCTGCCATACGCGAGGCCAGGGCGAGATCGTAAGGGGGGAATTCAAAAAGCGGGTAATTTGAAACCGGCACTTCGTGATAGAAGATCCCGGTTTCGCGGCCTGAAAGGCGAAAGGGCTGTGAATAGCTGATGAAGTGGACTTCGTGACCAAGTGCCGCGAGTTCAATACCGAGTTCGGTGGCGACGACGCCACTGCCGCCGTAGGTGGGGTAACAGGTGATTCCGATGCGCATAGGCCCCTCAGGATAGGACGACGGTTGGACTCAACGGGATTCGGTATTCCGTCGCTACTTCGAGAAATTGCGGTTAAGTTTTGGATTGGCCTCGAGATCCCCGAAGGCATTCAGATCCCCAAACGCATTCAGATTCCCAAAATGGATGAGTTGGATATCGGCGGGCATGGCGACCTGGCTGAGCGCTAGCCGCTCCTCGTCCCGCGATGCGAGCAGTCGAGTGCCCGAAACTGCGAGCGCCTCGTCGTTATAACCGGGGTGGGTGACCAGTTCCCACGTGCCTTCCGGGATCGAGTGGAGAATGGAAGTAAGAGTAGCGAGATCGAGCGTGCCGGTCGCGACGATGCCGATTGCTCCGTCAGTGGTCGTGAGGCCTGATTGTGTGACCAGCGTCATGAACCTCGATCGGAAGCGATTCAGGATCCTGACCTGCTCTCGCCGGAGCAAAGAAGCGCCACGTGTCGCCCTGATGCTCCAGGCGGGTTCGAAAGGATTGCGAATCGCGGGAATGCGATGATGCCCTGCTGCGTCGAGCAACGGTGCCGCGACGCCGGGTAAGATGTGAGTGTGCTTGTGCGTATCGATATGCGTCAGCGTGAGACCCAAGGAGCGCAAATGCGCGATCTGAGCTTCGGATTCGGCTTGAATCTCGCTGGCGCGAATCCGCCCGAGAAGGAGATCGCTCACGAAATTGCCCAGCGTCGGGCGGAAGCGGCCGGTCGCAGCGTCGACCAGAGTCGGAAGTTTCGTAGGCGGAAGTACGGGAACTCCGTCGACAAGGACCACATGGCAGCCGACGCCCAGGCGAGGGCGAGTACGACTAGCTATGGCAGCCTCGTGAGTCGAAGATGCAGCAGCCATCATCGTCGCTGAGGTTAGCTGACCGCGGCCACTCAGTTCTAGAACGGCGCGATTGACGCCGGATGTTACACCAAAATCATCGGCGTTCACGATGAGCCGCTTCACCCGGTTGAGTGTATCAACTTTGGTTTGGCATCAGTAACAGAGGCGGGGGTCGGGAAACCAATCGCAGGAACGGTTTTCAGGATGCAATCCAGCGAGGTCGAACTTCAGGGTGGCAGAAATCGCTGGTATGATAGTAAGAGGGCTGAGTACGGCCCTCCTTCACCGATGTGGGCGGTTAGCTCAGTTGGTTAGAGCGCCTGCCTTACAAGCAGGATGTCGGGGGTTCGAGTCCCTCACTGCCCACCATAGATAAGTTCGATACCGTTCGAAGAAGTGCATCCACCCAAATAAAACTCAATAAAATCAGCGTTGTTGTGTATTTTACCGTTTACGGCGGTACCATGGAAGCCAGGCGCTGCGGGGGTACTTCGGGGGGTATCTTCCTACCGACCGGGGGGGTACTTTCAGCGGCGGGGCTTCTAGGACGTAGAAATGCCGCTGACGGATTTAGAAGTTCGCAGGGCGAAGGCCAAGGATAAGGCCTATCGCGTGAGCGACGGCGGGAGCCTTTTTCTTTGGGTGACTCCGGCAGGTGGAAAACTTTGGCGATGGGCATATACGCATGAAGCCAAGGAAAAGCTCATGGCTTTCGGCAAGTACCCCGATGTGTCCCTCGCACTAGCCAGAGAACGCCACGCCGAGGCTCGCAAACTGCTCGCTACTGGCCTTGATCCAATGGCACAGCGGAAGGCCGCAAGGAGCGCAGAAAAGGCTGCAGCCGAGAACTCATTCCGAACGCTTGCGACACTCTGGTTTGACCATTGGCGGGCTGAAACGAGCGCGCAACACGTAGACGCGACCCGGAGGCGCATGGATGCAAATATCTTGCCGCTGCTTGGTGCGCGCCCTATCACTGAGATTGAAGCCCCTGAACTAGTCACTATGGTCAAAATGATCGAGGGCCGTGGCGCTTCTGATTTGGCAAAGCGGGCCATGCAGAACGTGGGGCAGATCTTTCGTTACGCCATTGCCCACAGGTACGCGAAACGCAATCCCGCCAGCGAGATTCGACCCGCCGATGTTTTGAGACCAACCCACAAGATAAACCTTGCACGGATCGACGCCAAGGAGCTTCCGGCGTTGTTGAGGTCGATGGAGGTATACCAGGGAACTCATGTAACCCGATTAGCGATGAAGCTTATGGCGCTCACTTTTGTCCGTACCAGCGAACTGATCGGCGCCAAGTGGGCAGAGTTCGACATGGAAGCCGCCCGCTGGGACATCCCTGCTGCACGAATGAAAATGCGCGATCCTCACATCGTTCCCCTCGCTACACAGACAATCGAAGTGCTAGAAATGCTGCGCACATTGACTGGATCGAGTGAGTGGCTCTTTCCCGGCGATCGTAGCGACAAGAAGCCCATGAGTAATAACACCATCCTCGGAGCCTTGAAGCGTATGGGATATCAGGGCCGAATGACCGGGCACGGCTTCCGAGGCCTGGCATCAACCATCCTGCACGAGCAAGGCTACACGCATGAACATATTGAGCTGCAGCTTGCCCATGCTCCACGTAACGCCGTTAGCGCATTCTACAATCACGCCCTCTACCTTGACCCGCGCGCCAAGATGATGCAAGAGTGGGCGAACTTCCTGGAGCGAACTCAGAGAGGCGGAAAGTTATTGCCGTTCCGAGGAAGCGCAGCTTAGGTTGTTAGGTGATTCGAGCGGTTGCCAATCTGCCACTACTCCGGCTCCCATGCGAGTTCATAGGCTATGCCCACACAATGCAGATCCGGGCGGATTTCCTTGACAAGCGTCGCGATTCAGCTAAAGCTGGCAGGCCCATGAAGGCGCGAAGCGGAGTTAAGCCGTTGAACGCGATGCCTGTACGCGTTCTACGGCCCATTGCCTTATCTCGGATTTCACCCAAGCTACTGCGCGCGGTCCAAGGCGGACAGGCGCGGGAAAGCTCTTTTCCTTAATCAGCGCATACAGGCTGGTTTTCGAGAGCCCAGTGACGGCTTTCACATCAGGCAGCCGCAAAAAACTACGTCATCCACATTGCTCAAGGTGTCGTCGAGGTTGGATCCTGCTGGCTGTTGAGAAGAAGGCATCTTCTTTCCGATCGATTGCGATGCTCGGAAGCGATCTTCACTAGCCCTGTTGTATGACTGACTATTGATGGCGGTGTTTCTCGCAAGGACGTTCGGCATAATTCACCTCCTGGATCTCCGGTTAACGGGGCACAATCGGAGAAAAGGGAAGTGAGCCGCCCCGTCCGTGACCTTAATCGAGCCGAGATACTGCGCTCGATAACTTCGATTTCAAACGACTGCAAACTGCTAATTGACCGCACACTCGAGCCAATCCGAATTGAGTTCGTCGATCATCACTTTTGCCTCTTCGTTACCAAAAATAAGAGGCACGACAGCGAATCCAATTTGACGGCAAAGAAACCCGTTTGGGGATTCGTCCCTTCCAAAAGGAAGCTTGGCCTGTTCAAATGCGTCATAGTAGCCTTCGATTTCAAGTCTTAGACAGGATTCGCAAAATAGACCGACCAGTGTGTCAGGAACTAAGTCGCCGATTTCGTTTGGGAATTGTTCGAGAGAAATTACTCGGAATACTGGGGAATTGACGCTGCAATGGAAGCAGGTCCTTGCGTCATCTCGCGTGATAGTCGTAGCCATAAATCCTCCTAGATTTTCTTTGCGGTCCAATCGATCGGTCACTCCTGTCTGCGTACGAAGAAAAGCATTCGGCTGTTAACCGAAGGTTGTAGGTTCGAGTCCTACCTGAGGAGCCAATTATTTTCTTAGATTTACGACTTCGCACCATTCCCCGATGACCCTCAGAATCTGGCCATTGTGGGGACTTTTGTGGGTACGCCACATCAGAACCCTGCGCAATTGCGAGTGATTCTGGGCAATCACCTTGGGCTCCGACTTCTCTCCCCGTCCGTTTCTAAAACCGGATGCTCGATGTGGGTAGGCTACTCCGCGCTTCGGCAGGAACAAATGAGGAGACCTCCGGGGAACGAGGCGGTTTCCAAGTAAGAATCGTTCGCGGGTAGACAGCTTTCTTCGTCCTGCACTCCAGCAATCGTAGCCACGGACCCTACCTTATCTTCTTACATCCAAACGATCACCGAAGAGCAGGGATGCGCCGTTCTGGCTTTGGAGCGGCCGGATGAAAGCAAGTAACCGTGAGATCCCCGGCTCCAGGATTCAACCTCGAAACCTCCTGCTCGACAATATGGCGCACGGATTCGGCTTGTCCGACGGCCCGTAAATTCAACAGCACATCATGAGTCAAGGAGCACGAGAAATCGACTGCACCCTCAACGACCGGCTGCTCACCGTTTCGGCAGATTGCGGCTTTCAAGTAGCCATGTGGCGAAGATGCGATCCCTTTCAGGTGAACGATCGAGATATCCGCCGCAGTGAATGCAGTATCCAAACGATCCAACAAAGGGCCTAGGACCATGGCGGCGCGTATCGGCTCAGGCGAGGTCCACGTGACGTGAAGGTTGAGCCACGCCAGTGCTGCCTCTGCACGGGCATACTGTTCGTAGTCGATGTCGAGAATCTTGCTTCCCGCGCTCAGCGTGCCGGATAGTACCTCGTCCAACCACGCGGCGACCCCCTCGCCGGTCTTTGCGCTGATCTGGCGAACGTTCTGCCACGGAACGTCGGGCACGTCGGCATGAAGATCCGACTTCGTAAAGCAAACCAGGTCCGCCTCATTCAACTGCTGCTCGAATAGGAAGCGCAGGTTTGGATCGGCATAATCTTCGAGCAGATCCTTCGCCCGCGTTGCATCAACGAGCACGGTGTAGGGCGCCAGCTGATAGGTCTCGCTGTACTCGCGCAGAGGGCCTAGGATCGTCGCAGAGATATCGGTGCAGCTTCCCACGGGCTCAGCGAAGATGACGTGCGGAGAATGTTTGTGCAGCGTCTCGATAACATCTACTAGGTCCGAGAAACGGCAACAGAAACAACCTCCGGTCACCTCGCCCGAGCTCAGCCCATTCAGCTCTGCGAGACGGCTATCTACCAGAGCGTCCCCTTGATCGTTTAGGACGACAGCGGAACGGAGCCCGCGCCGGTCCAGTTCTTGGGCAGCTGCCAAGAGCAGCGTCGTCTTACCAGCGCCAAGAAAACCGCCGACGAGGACGATCCACGGCTTCGCCAGTGCATCGTTCCGCTTCAAGCATTTCCGATCCGAAGGCTCTCGCCTTCTTGCAACAACACGGTTTCGCGCAAGATGAATTTGGTTCGGCCGCCGCTGCTCTGCACCTCGTGAGGAATCCTCCGCCCACCCACAGAGATCTCAGCATGGCCGCCTGTATCCGTGATCTCAAATGACGCGGCGGAGAGTCGGCCAGCCAACACTTCGATCGTGAACTGGTCTCCGCGCGTCGACGCAGACCTATAAGAGAAGCTGCCCCACCCCGTGCCCGTCGCCCAAATGCAATAAAAGGTCTGGTGTGCCACCCTGGGTACTGCAGTTACTGAGCCTGTCGCGCCGTCGTAGTGGAAGCCGCTCACCGCGACCACACTGGTCCAGGATGCCATGGCTCGCGCGTAGTGGTGGCCGCATTCTGCTTCGTCCCATGGATTCCGCTTCTCACCGTCATACCTTGCGCGTATATTACCGATGCATTCAAGCCCTTCCTGCACCATGCCGGAGTAGATCATCAGCGCCGCGGTGGAGTGCTCAAAGCCCGTCATCACCTCTGCGAAGTAAGGGAACGGAATCCGGGGTCGAACAGCCTTGCCGTAGTCACAGATGACCATTGCTGCTTCGTCATTCAGTGCAAAGGTCCGCTCCACGTTGTCATGCGACGCGAGACTTCGCTTGTAGTTGAACGCGTAGATGGATCGGAGTGTCTTGTTAATGTTCTCGGTGGAGACTAATGGCCCCAGGCCCGCCAGCGAGGCTAGGTACTGCCCAATCAACTGATCGATTAAGCATCCCTCTCCAACCTGATACTGCGGCTTTTCCGGATCTCCTCCGCCCAGACCCAGTCGGAGAACTGGAGCGATCTGATCTGTTTTATATTCTTTGATCTTCTGAACGTAGAACTCGCCGTTAAACAGATTGGCGTCGATCCATCGGCTTCCTTGCTCAAAGAGCTTGCGGTAATGGCCAGCCGCGGAGTTATCGCCCACCGAGCGGGCCATCTCTTCTGCCGCCCGAAGCGCCCCCAGATAATAGATTCCGCACATGGGGTTTGGTCCCAGGAAGGCCACATCGTAGGTATTGTTCTGCACACCTTGGCTGACCCCACTCTCGCCGCTATCCCATCCTCCTTGTATCCAGGCGAACTCGGTCGCTCTCTGGATCTGCGGCCACATGGATTTCAGCCACGCTAGATCTCCTGACAGCTTCCAATCCAGATAGGCGTGAATGATCTCGCCCATCTGGCCGTCTGTCGCCACAATCGCATCCCGCTCCTTCCCATCTGGGAGCATCTGCCTCGCACGGAGGGCACCCTCGGGATCGAGGCTGTAGCCGAATGCGGCCTTTCTTAGTGAGCGGGAGAAACTGGGGAAGAGAAACGCCGTTGCCGATTCATAGTTCCAGACGTGTGTGCAGTTTCCATAACAGCAGCCAAGCTTGTCATCGCTTCCTTCGAATCCATGAAACTCCCCATCCGCGGTTCGGAAGCAGGTTGTGGATACCAGAGTCGAGAGGTTGGCACTCGCGGCTTCTTTGACGACGGCCGGCACGGTGCTGTCGCGCATCGTCTTCGCGAACAGCCGTGTGCGGGCTTCAAGCCGATTCAGATTCGCCGCGGTATATTGAGCCACCGCCCACGCGTCGTTGAACCGGGTCGCGTAAAAATTGCCGATAACTGTCTTACCTTCTCCCTTCGGAGCTGCCCATCCGCACCAGTCTGGCGTTCGGTTCGGGAAATGCCATGCCAACACAAACGTCAGATCAGCCGACTGCCCGGGGGCAAGGGTCGCGTGCTGACACAGAGCGCCTACTGAGTTCCGCAATTCCGGCTCGGCATCGAGCTGCCCTGTGGCTGAAAAAGCATCCCAGAACAACAGCGGCGAATTCCACCATCCACCTTGGGGCCAGCCCCGCCAATACGTTACACGCGTGTTCGGTTGCGGCAGCGATGCGAGAACGAAGCTACCCTTCATCGGATCATCCGCCGCGAGCGACGGGTTCGTCATCACGAGGCCCAGAAGATTATCCTGCGTCCGGTACTCATTCAGTCGCTCTTCGCGCGCAGGCGGCCCGTGTGTCTTGTCTCCGCTGATGACCGGGTTCTCGATTGAGAAAGCAATGCTGACCTTCGCGGTTGTAACTCCAGGATTGGTCACGCGGTAGCGAAGAATGGCCGCAGGCAATCCGGAGTCATCGGGATTGTGGGGGATGAATGGCGAAAACGCGTTAAGCTGCACCTTGACCGGAAGCCGGCTGTCTTCGAAGTCAATATGCGCAAGCGGAAAATCGGCCGTAAACTTGGCCGCTTCGAGCCGGCTTAACCCGGGAGAATTGCTCGAACCGAGCCCGTCCTGGCCCTCGTAGGGAGGCAGAATGCGTGATTCCAGCACATGAGCGATGGGCTTCTGATCTCCGGCCTTAACCCAGATCGCAGGAAACCCATAAGTGGGCGAAAAGCCTTTGTTTGGGCGATTGAAGATCTCCCAGTCGCGAAGCTGACCACGTCCACCCAGAGCAAGGCTGCCGGCAGCTACGCCCCCTAGAGGGAATGCAATCACCTTGAGCTGGCGCCCCGCGAAGATCCGGGGGTACGTAATATTCGCGTGTGAGTGAGACTCCCCAGCTGCGCTCGTCCCCGGCTTGCTGCGCACCTGTGCGTCTGCGGAGTCGGATAACTCTGCTACTCCGGCCAAGGAGGCTACCTGCGTCGCAGCCCCGACAACACCCGCAGCTTGCTTAAGAAATTGCCTTCGCGGTACTTTGTTCGTTTCGTTCATCCTAGAATTCTTCCCTGCAAAATAACGACTCCGGTGAGTGGGAGATCTAGATCCTTGCGCCGTCTCTCGCTTAGGTCGACGAGCAGCCGCTAATGGAGCGGGATGCCCGATAGGGTGCCAGCGCCTGTCCTTTGGCCCGTTTCTGCTTAACTGTGAAGGAACGTACGCCCTGCAGGAGCAGGGCGTACATTCGGGTAATCATGGTAAGACTTGGCCCATCAGAACAGTACTTTCAGCGCTAGTTGAATCTGCCGAGGCGTGTTTTGGATCGAGGTGATCTGGCCCGTAGGTACCCCCGGCGCCACAACGTAATTTGGGAAGTTGAACTGCGGATGATTCCAGACGTTGAATGCCTCCGCTCGGAATTGTGCTGTCACTCTCTCGTAGATCCTGAAGTTCTTGATGCCCGAGAGGTCAGTGTTGAAAACTCCAGGTGCACGCAGCTCTCCGAAGATGCGCGGTAGATTTCCATAAGTGAAAGGTGCAGGCGAAGAGAAGGCGCTCGCATTGAAATATTCGTTCAGACGGTCCTTCGCCGGGCCGTGCTTTTTGACCGGTTGGCCGTTATAGTTCGCGAACTGGAAATTCCCATTGTTATACAGCGTATTCGGGACGAGGATGGTGAAAGGATTCCCGCTCTGCGCAGTAACAATCGTATTCAGTTGCCACCCACCCACAATCCGATCCGTGATGCCACTGTGGTTTAGAAACTTCTTCCTGTACCCGAACGGAAGATCGTAGGACGCGCTGACCGACAATATCTGCGGTACGTCGAAGTCGGAGAGCGTGCGATTTGCCTTCAGGTTGTACCAGTCCTGCGTCGTTGGCTCGAAGAAGTTTCCACCGGTGAAGCCGGTTTGCGTGGAAAGACAGTTATCCATCAGCTTGGACCATGTGTACGCAGCCAAGAACGACAACCCTCCTGAATAACGCTTTTCAAGCTTCACCTGGAGGGCGTTGTAGCTCGATGCGCCGAAGAAGGTGGTTCCAGCCAGGGTCACTCCTGTGAACTGTGGGTATGGAAGAAGCAACTGTTCACGGGCGACAGTGGGCCCACTCAAGGGCCCATTGGTGATGGTCCCGTAGAAGGGATTGGGAACCTGAGCAAGGAGGTTGTATCCCAAGGAAAGGTACTGATTGGGAAGCTGATTCGCGTTGTAGTCCGCAACTAGATGAATACTGTGATTGCCCGCATACGCTATGTCCAGAACGAGATTTTTTGCCAGGACCTGCTGGACATCAAGGTTCCAATCCTGCGCGTACGGCGTCTTGCGATTGCGGGGAGATCCAATCACAGCCTGTCCAAGGAGGGTTGCAGCTCCCTGAGAGCTGCCGGTAGGCTGGATGAAACCCTGTGGGAACGGGTTCGATAAGGTGTTGAATGGCGTGGCGCCATCCAGACTGGTCACCTCGGTTGTGTTGGCAAGGAATCCGGCGTTTGGCACCGCGTTCCCGTTGAATCCGCCGCCGGTGATTGGGCCGTAGAAGATACCGTAGCCGCCTCGCAAGACTGTCTTCTCCACCGGCGAGAATGCGAAGCCAATGCGTGGCGCTACGTTCGACGGATCCGAGTCGAACATCGTGCGCGATACGCCGCCAACTCCGGGGTATTTCAGGCCGCCCTTTAACGTCAGCTCTGGTACTTGTACCGGAGAAACAATGTCCGGGTCGAAGTCGGTGATTCGATTCTGAGTCTCTTCAAAAGGTCTGTTGTAGTCGTAGCGAACGCCGGCATTTACGGTAAGTTTGGGTGTGACTTTCCAATCATCCTGAACGAAGCCGCCGTAGATTTGGTAATGAAGAATCTGATTGGGGCCAATGGTGACGGAGCCCGCGGCGGGAGTCCCTGCCAGCTCTGAAGCGAAGCCGTACCCGGTAGTCAGATCCGGAGCTCCTGCAATTGCGTCCGGACCCTGCGTGAAGATGCTATTGAAGGTGAAACTTGGTCCTGACGGGAAATACCGCTCGGTCGCCAGTGTTCCGAGTTGAAGTTCCGCGCCTACCTTGATCGTATGTTTCGCGAGCACCTTCGTCATATTGATGTAATCGAAGTAGGACTGGTACGCATCCTTCAGTATGTAACAGCCGCCGCCAAGCCCCGTCATGCTTTGTGTCGCGATGGTAGGAAAGCAGGCGGGATGCTGGGTTGCCAGGTCTGTGAAGTACGGCGGTAAGCCCAACTGTGCGGGATCGAAACCACTCCCAGGAAGGGAGCGATTGATCGTGTATCGGATGAAACTGGTGTTGAAATCGAGCAGCAGACGGGGGTTGATGGCGTACGTGAAATCCACCGTGGCCTGAGTCTGGTGGTATTGGTCCAGCTTTGCGTTTGGATTGGAGATTAGCAGTTGCGGCGTAGCATCGCCGAATAGATCAGCATAGGGCTGTGTCGCTCGCGCCTGAGAGACACGCCCGAACAACTTCATCTTTTCAGAAAAGGACTGATCTATGCGCAGCGAACCTTCGTCTTTGTTCTGGATCGAGGAATTCTTCGATGTGAAGTTGATGGGATTGGCGAAACTACTTGGAGTGTTCGGGAGCGGATAATAGGCGAGGAGGTTCTGCGCGATCGGATTGATGTTCGTCACGATATTGCCAGGATATTGATCCCGGATAAAGTGGCCGGGATTGGAAGGATCAGGTCGAGTTGTGAACGGATTGTAGATCGGGATCAGTTTGCCGTTTGAGTCGTACGTCTGTGAGAAATCCCCGGCCCGTTGCAGAACAGTTGGCACGGTGGTTTCAAACAGACCTGAGCTGGTCTGTCTAAAACCTTCGTAGTTAGCAAAGAAGAAAGTCCGATCCCTGATGATCCGGCCGCCGACCGTCCCACCGAACTGGTCGAACTTGAACACTCCCTTCGGAATGCCATACCTGTTAGAAAAGAAGTCGTTGGCGGCTAGCGCATCACTGCGATAGAACTCGTACGCCGATCCATAGAATCTATTGGTTCCAGATTTCGTGAGGACGTTGATAACGCCGCCCGCTGCATTCGAGAATTCAGCGCTGAAGTTATTTGTCTGGACCTTGTATTCCTGAACAAGATCGACACTCGGAAAGTAACCCGGCCCGTTGAATGCGGGTTCTGTGTTCAGACCGCCGTCCAGAAGAAAGACGTTCATATTCGGACGTGCACCGTTGATCGAGACCATCTGGTCTGAGTACTCGTCGAACGCCGTCTGCCTGAAGCCGGGAGGCGCGAGCACACCCGGAACTAGGGACGCGAAACTGTAACTATTCCTGCCGTTCGTAGGGAGATCAGTGATTTGCTGATTGTCAACCACCTGCCCAAGGGAGGAGGTCTCTGTTTCGATCGCGGGAGGCGCGGCGGTGACGAGAACCGACTGGGATGTCTGACCCAACTCCAGGGCGGCATCGAGCTTCAGCGCGAGCCCCACATCAAGATGAATATTCTCTTGAACGAACTGTGAGAATCCCGTCGCCTTCACCGTCAAAGCGTAGTTTGCTGGCGGAAGGAGCAGCAGTGAATAATAACCCTGCCCGTTCGTTGTCACCGATCTCTGTTGGTTGGTCGCCTTATCGACGAGAATGACCGATGCATCGGGGATCACCGCGTTCGTTTGGTCCGTAACGTGTCCAGTGATCGAGCCTGTCGCGCTCTGCCCGATCATCACCGCGGCGTGAGTTGAGAGCACGAGGAGTACGAATGCGATCCAAACCCGAGTGCAGATCAAACCAACGATCTTGGAACTTACCTTCCGATATGACATCCGTCCGTCCTCCATCAACTTCGGTTCGCTGTTGAATTCGCCTTCGGTCACAGCAATGCGTTTAGTACGTCTACGCTCTACGGGCGAGAACCCATGACGAGCTCTGGAGAAGAAAGGATCTTCTCCTTCAGGTGGCGCCGTTTTGATGAACTAATTTGCATCGTTATGAGTCACCGCGGACTATAGTGCCACGCGAGGGAGACTGTCAAGAACAAAGTGCTGTTGGAATTCGAGACATGATTCAAGCTCGCGAAATCGCTTCGCGCCCCCGAGTTGGCGCGTGGGGCCCGGGGCTTCGGTCGAACTCCGCGGTCCTGACCACGCGTCCACGAGATCTCCGTCTGCGTGTTCGTGAGCGCAGGGAGCGCGCGGACGACGCCTAGACGAGTTCCGGACGATCTCCGGTCTTTCGGTTTTGGTCCACATCATGGCCGCATTGTTCGGTACCCAGGCGGACGGTCTTTCCCGCGCTCTGAACAGCGCGCCTGCCCTGCTCGTCCAGACACCCTTGCCCAAGCATCCGGGTGGAGCGACACACTGATTACGTCCCGGGTCGGAACTACGCTCCCCCGGGTCACTGCTGCGCAGGTGGATGGGGGTTCGTGACCGCGCCAGGTGCTGTTACGACAGGTGCAGCCGGATTCGTATCCGGTCCGGTCTCGGTGTAATAGACGATATTGGCAGCCGTCCTGATCGTCGGTGGCGTTCCTTCGCCCTTTTGCCCGTTAGCCCAAGTGAAGCTTAGAGATGAATTGAAGATGACTGGGAAATCGTGGAAATATCGGTACATCGCGGTGTAATAGACTCCGTTGCTCCCCAACCCCAGCCTCGCGACTCCGAACTCATCGGTGTGAACAAGCAGCTCGACAAAGTAGTACTGGCCACCGAAGAAGTCCTCGGTGCCGCCATAGGTGTAGGGGACCCCGTCAATGTCTAGGTTCGGATTCGCTTCCAGCCATTGAGGAGACGGAGCCAAACCGGAGGCCAGGACAAAGATGCTGTCCAGTTGCCCAGGCCCGGTAACGGAAGGCAGAAACGCAATACGCTCGAATTGCGCCAGACTTGTAAAGGGGAACGTATACATATGGAAGTAGGTCTGCGTCGCCGGGTGCAGGCCCGCTGGCGGTTTCCCCGCGTAATAATCCACTTGCGTATACAGGGCAACTCTGGCCGAGGATGCATTGGTGCAAGTAATGGAGATGGATCGGTAATAGGGGATGTAAATCTTCCGGTAGGCACCCATCCCATTCACCGGATTTCCATTCACTTGTGAGTACGTGTTCGCAAGGTTCTTGGTGGCAAACAGGTTGCCGGCAGCCAAGCCGCCGTCTGACTGCCATTGGTTCAGGAAGAACACCCCACTGGTAGCCGAATAGCTGACCCCGTCAACGGTGATCGTGATCGGTGAGTTCTCCTGACCCGTCGCATCCCCGATCGCGGCAAACTGTATTCGCTCGACACTCCCCGCGCCATTGGCTGAGAACAGGGTGAAGGTCGCTCCGGGTTCAACGAGTGTGCCTTCCGCGTTGGTCGCGACGCGCAGAGTTCGGGTCTCTCTCGGTATCTCGACTTGCGCGACCTTGCTCTGCGCGGACTGCGCTGTAGCTGGGCTGAGAGCAAGGGCAAAAGCCAACCCATATAGCGGGCAAATAGATTTCACGCTGTCGTCCTTCCTCGTTGAGCCGTTCGCACACCGGCTATGCCGTCAGCCGGTTTGACGAAATCGGTGAAAGTGTCCAGATTGTCAGGGCCAATAAGCTGCTCGGGCTTCCGTTCAGCCGTACAAACATCCGTGGAGCGTGTGAGCCTGCGTAGTAAAAGCGCTTTGTATACGCGACCTCCTGATCAATAAGGATCTCTAAGACCGATCCATCCACATACACGCGAAACTCAAATGTTTCGCGAGCCTGATCCAGCGTGAATGTCTTTTGGTCAAGATGAACCGAACGGTTCGCGGCATCGTAGCGGAACGTCAGCCTGGCCTGCATTTGCGGCTCGTCACTTACAAGAGAAAGTTCGAACGACTCATTCGCGCGTAGTGAGCCGAGGATCTCAGCGCAGCCCTGGTCCAGAGACATGCCCGCCAGCCGTTTTCTGAGCACCTGCTTATCTGCCGTCACCTGCAGATGTCGCGCGCCTTGGCGCAGGCCCTGCAATTCGGGTGCGAACGTCATGCGCAGCTCATTCTCGAGATCCAGCGTGAGCACTCGTGGCAAACTCATCACTCCAGCCCAACCCGCGGCTCGGAACTTTTCCTCAGACCGTTGCTCGAGGATCCATCCCCAGGTCACGCGCCGCCCCTCGGCGTCGAGCTGAGTCTTTGCAGCGTAATAGTCCCCCAAGTCCATCACACCGTGCTTCTCTGCGCGAAACCGCATCGTCTCGGGATCGAGTTTCCCGCAATGCCAAAACACCTTCGCTTCCGCCGAGTAGATCAGCACGTGCTTGCCACCGAGCGCGAAGAACTCCGGGCATTCCCACATATCGCCCGACTCTGCGAACGCGGGGGGAATCTGAGGCCAGGGCCCCTGCGCCAGAACGTGCATGTAGGTCCAGTGCTCCAGGTCCTTTGATCGATACAGGAGTACGGCTCCGCCAACCTTGGGTATGCCTGAACCGACGGTCATGTAATACCAGTCGCCCTGTTTCCATGCGGAAGGATCGCGAAATCCAGTAGTGTTCAAGTCGGGTGGCGGGGACGCGATCACCGGCTTCTCCAGCTTCGTCCACTGGATTAGCCGCGGGTCCAGCGAGTAGGCCAGGCACTGCGACTCGCCGAAGCTATTCGGCTTCCCAGAACCGTCATTCACCACGCCGGTATAGAGAGCAACGACACGATCCCCATCAACAATCGCAGATCCGGTGAAACAACCTGCGGCATCGGGCCCGCCCGGTGTTGGCGCAAGGGCGAACGGCATGTGCTGCCAATGAACCATGTCCGCACTGATGGCATGGCCCCAGTGCATGTCTCCCCAGTACGCCCCCTGCGGATCATATTGGTAAAAAAGGTGATAACTGCCCTTCCAGTAAATGGGCCCATTCGGATCGTTCATCCAGTTTGCGGCCGGCAGAAAGTGGATCTGGGGCCGCTGAGGATCTGTTGCCAAGCGCTGTTGCAGTGCGTTCGGAACGCCCTCCGCGCTAATGACACCAGGCACGTCTTGCGCCACCGCGGCCGCGATTGCCGAGCATATGAACTCACGCCGGTTGGTGCGGCTGCCCAAGATCGCGTTCATCATGACCGTCTCCGCCCAACGACAAACAGACAACTATTCCGGACTCCGGACTGTTGCTCCCCGATTCCGATTGGACTAAGGTACCATAGCGATTCAAAGCAGTACATCGCACGTCACCAGTTCGGAACTCTGGTGAGAAAGGTTGCAACTCTTTGACCACAAGAGAAGCCGGAGCCCTGACGCCCCGAGTGCTTTTAACTCGCACCATCCTCGAATTTCTGGCTGCTGCGACGTTGTCCGGCGCAGCCGTCCTTAACGCCAATGCGCAAGGCGCGGTCGCAGCCACGCCTCCAATGGGCTGGAACAGCTGGGATTCGTACGGGCTGACGGTCAGGGAACCGGACGTGAAAGCTAACGCACAATGGATGGCCAGCCACCTCGAGCAATACGGCTGGAAGTACATCGTGGTGGACGAAGGCTGGTACCTGCAGAATCCAGAGAGCGGCGGGAAACCGGCGTGGAATTTCACGCTCGGACCGGATGGACTCTACCGGCCCGCTCCCAACCGTTTCCCTTCCGCACAGGGCGCCGCCGGCTTAAAACCACTGGCGGACTATGTGCATTCCCTTGGTTTGAAGTTCGGAATTCACATCATCCGTGGCATCCCGCGACAAGCCGTGATGCAGAATCTGCCGATCGCCGGATCTTCGTTCCGTGCGAAGGATGCCGCCAATCAAGCTGACCTGTGTTATTGGCAGAGGCCGGACTCCGGCAATCAATCAGGGCAGAAGATCTACTGGAACTCGGACAACTATGGAGTAATGGCCAATGCGGCCGGCCAGGCGTACTACGACTCCATGGCCAGGCTGTACGCCAGTTGGGGTGTCGACCTGATCAAGGTGGACTGTATCTCCAGCCCTTACAGGGCCGAGCAGATCCACATGATCAGTCGAGCGCTGAAGAACAGCGGCCGTCAGATCGTCCTGAGCCTTTCTCCAGGACCTACCGCCCTAACCCAGGCGGAGGACGTGCGCAAGTACGCGCAGATGTGGCGCATCTCCAACGACATCCTCGACTACTGGAAGGGCGCAGACGTGAATCCTGGCATCAGGGACCAGTTTGCTGTAGCGGCAAACTGGGCCAAATACGCTGGCGATGGAGCGTGGCCGGATGGGGACATGCTGCCGATTGGATACCTCGGTCCTGGTGTGAGCCTACCGAGACAAACGCGCCTCACGCGAGACGAACAGCAGAGCTTGATCACGCTGTGGTCGATGTTTCGTTCCCCGTTGATGATCGGCGGAAACCTCCCGTCGAGCGACCAATGGACGACCTCTCTCCTGACCAACCCTGACGTGATCGCAGTCGACCAGCACTCCAGGGCAGGACACCAGGTACTCTCGGCGGACAATATCGTCATCTGGGTGGCTCAAGGAGAGAAGCAGGGCCAGCAGTATCTTGCCGTCTTCAATACGGGTGACGCGAGACAAACGGTACGCAGGGCATGGAAGGAGCTTGAACTCGAGAACACCGAGTACCACCTTGTCAACGTATGGGAACACCAGGATCTTGGTGACCGGAACTCTTTGGCCCTTACATTGGAGCCGCATGCCTGCGCTCTTTATCGCGTCTTCTAGGCGCTGGACTGCTCCGTTTTCGTCCCACGCTCTCGGCCTCGTACGTCGCCGGTTTCAACAATGGAGCGGCCGCGCTCGCTACGGCCGGGATCGGTGTTGCGGTGCTGCTCTGGCGTTGGTGGCGTAATCGGGAGTGCAAGGAGCCGGAGCAGCCGATCACGGATCAAGGGTCGCAGGATAGGACCAGTTCTGACAACCCTTCGTGGTTCTGGCCACTTGTACCTTCTGCGCGCTGGCCGGATGGATGCTGAAGGATCTAAGCTCCGGTAGATCGCGGACACGGGCTATTTCATCGAGCAGATTTCCTCGCACCTCGAGAGCGGGCGTCCCCTGTACACGGGCCTGGAATTTGCGTATGGGCCGATCCTGTTGTACCCCCCAGTCCTGCTTCACCGTGTGCTCGGGAGCGGCTGGCTGAGGGCCTATCTCATCACCCTCGCAGTAGAGCAAACCCTCGGCATCTTGGTTGTGGTCTATTTGCTGAACACGTGGCCCGTGCTAGGTTGGCAGCGGCGTTTCGCTCTTCTGCTGTTCGCCGTAGGTGCACTCAATCCTCTTCTCGGCCTCAATCACACCCTGTTTCGGTTTCTACCCGCGTTGGCAGTGTTGACCTATGCGGCGCACCGCCGAGACATCCTCACCACGACCGCAGTGCTTGCGGTCGGCGAAATTCTTCTTCTGGGGATCTCGGCATAGCAGGGTGTTGCGTTCATGTTCGCTGCGCTGGCAGTTGCGGGGTTGCGTGCGTACAGCAGAGGCGTCAAGCGGCTTACTGTCGTTGCCGGTCCCATTCTCGGGGACTGTATCTTTGGCCTTACCGTAGGCCCTACTTCCACATGTTGAAATCCCTCTCCAAGGGAACGCTTAGCCTCCCTGTCGCGGCTTACCCGCACATTCTGATCTTTCTATTTGCGGTCGTCTGGGTCGGACCGTACGCTCTGGGAGGTCAACTCCTCTCCAGGGAGCCAACTACGCAGAGCATGATCGCGTGCTACGCCATGGGCCTTGGCCTCTTGCCCGCGGCTCTGGGTCCGTGCGATCCGCTGCACCTCTTCTTTAACGGTGCAGGAGTGTTGCTTCTCTCGCTCGCATGCATCCGCACCGGTCGACAAAGTCTGGGGCTGTTGTGATCCTGGTGGGTTGGCAACAGTGGGTGAACAACCCGCTGTATCAGTACCGTACCGCCGATACGCTTCGCCGTGCCGTGATGTGGCGCCTGCCGGAACCATGGCGATCTCACATAATCCACACAGCGGAAACTTACAATCAGGATCTCTCATGGCAGCTTCGTCCGGGTCCCGACGACCGCGACTACGAGTTGGCCACCAGCGCGCGTTGGAAGCTCCGTCGGCAACGCGCGAGTCGCGACACCTCTGGAAATCACCCCCTCGATCGAGGCAGCTCTCAAGCGCTTCGGGCACTATCGATATGGCTACTACGCGTTCAGCGTGGACATATTCGATGCTGCCAGCGTTGCACGCCGCGAACGGGGCCTGAACACCGCCAAATGGATGCTGCTGCCCGCTGAGCTCCCACCTCCGTTCATCGAGGCACCTAGCAACCTAGGCGATCTGCAAGGATTCGTGTTCCCCTATCCCATGCGGCACCCTATCCCTTTCGATCCGGGGCAGATCTTCGCGCACAATCTGCACGCGCACTGGGAAAAGGTCGTAATATCGGCCGCTACACCTTATTTAAGAATCGCTCGCCTGGCTGATTCCCAGATCGATCGGCAGTGACTCGAGGTTCAGATCTGTTGATAGTCCTGATTCACCGAAGCCCTGAACCTGAAAAGCTCTCAGCGTGGAGCCTGATATTTCGCCGGACCGCACGCACCAGCCTCTTCGTGCGAAGAGAACGAGTGGCCGGTGGCGCAAAGTTGTTTGACCATCACGCGGAGAAGCGCCGAGATGACCATTCATTGCAACTCGACAACTATTCGCCGTTGCTCGTTCGCCCCAAAGGACAACGGAATTCCATGCTCCAGCTCCTGCCTGCCGTAGGTGCGACCCTTGATGCGAACCGATTCCCCAGGGTAGTTCAACAGCCTCAACGAGTACATCTCGGGCGCGTTGATCATATTATGTGCGTTCAAAAGCAGATCGTTGCCCTGCCGATTTATCTGCACACGATCTAGTGTGTCGAGCGCTCCACCTTGGTTCCACTTAAAGCTGTACGTGATACTGCCGAAGTTCTTCTGTATCTCGCCCCAATCAAGCCCCTCGGCAAACATATACATGCTTATAAAAGGGTGTTCTTTGGTCGTCCAGATACCTTTGAACGTCGGCCATGCAACCAGAACGTCTTCCGTCCCACCGCCATAGGAATGCACATCGAAGTGCCCCAGAGGGTTGAAGGGCATGATCTTTAGGTTCGCTGGACCTTGGAAATGTGCATTCAGCCACTCGCGCTTGTCGGGCGTAAGCGAACTCTCCACCCCTTGATGAAGGAGGGCGCGGGCCCGTTCGAACCAGACTGGGTCACCCGTCACCTTCCACAATCGCGCGAACTCGGTTGCTCCCTGTTCAAACACGAGGTTATTGCTCGTGACATCAACATCAACCGGCGTGCCGCCAACAGTGCGGTAGTCAAAGTGCCCTGCGGGAGTATTCTCCAGGCCCTGGAAGCTGACATTGTAGGAATACTGCCAACTCGCGAATGAGTTACCCCCTAGAATCGCTGCGTTCCGCCATTTCTCCTTCCCAGTTGCCGCATACAGGTCGTTAAACGCTGCAAGAGCGGCATGACTCGACCTCTTGTCGATGTTGAAAATGTCCTCTTCCGCGCCCGCCAGCACGCCCGCCTTTGTCAGGATGGAGAGTAATTGATCTCCCAAAAGCTCCGCATAGTGTAGATATCGCGAATCATGCGAATAGGTGTAAAACGCTGTATAGGCCCAGATCAGATTGACGAACCCGTCAGCCCCACCCTGGCTAGGCTTGCGATACATAATCTGCCCATCATTCGGCCAATCAATCAACGGGATCGCGCGGTTGCCCGCCTTGCCGGTCGCGCCATCGATCCGTCCCGGAATATCGCCTTCCGGATAGAGCGACATCAATTTATCCAGCGAGCTTTGAGCGACCTTTATCCAGTTGCGTTTATCCGCTATCCCTTCCGATTGCAACAATTCATAAGATCGGATGTACCAGTACAGCTCCTCGCCTAAGGGGCCCATGTCGAGGATGCCCAGTTGTCCGTACGTGCCGAACTCGTGCTCCGGGCATACTGGGCACAGAAGTGGATGTTGGTCCAAGGGATCCGGCACCCCGTCGCCGCTGATCGGGTAGAAAGCTTGGTAGATAATGCCGAGCGGAGACACGCCGCGGTCCGCGAACAGATCGAGCGTGTCGATCCCCACTCGCAAAGAGCTCGCATCTCGTGTCGTTGCGTAGTTCTCGAGGGCCGTATAAGATATCCTCCCCAACATGCCGGACCAGGAGAAGCCCGTATATCCCTTGGTACCGGGAAAATGATGAAAGTACTCCATGGGCACGAACGGATGCGCTTCGAAATCGAAGTCGTCTGGCAGCTCCCATCGTGCGATATACCAGATGCGGTATGTTCTTCCACCTTCCGTCACCTCTTGCATCAGCGTGTAAGGATCCAGGAGGCTTTTGAGCCGTATCCGATAATCATCGCCAAGCGAGTCGGGAGGATTGGTGGGTGACAAGGGGTATGTAGTCTGCCATGCAGCCCGCAAGACCTGCCCGTATCCCTGGTTGGTGTTAGCTACGCCTAGCAGACTTCTTTTCTGACTGTGATACAGGAAGAAGGTTTTCGAGAGATGAAAGCCTTGCTGAACAGTTATCTCGCCGTGCTGATCGAACTTCGCGTCTCCGAGTTGCAGAGAAGGAGGAATAAGATAAATAGCCTCAAACTTGCCTTCAGCCGTCTTCTGCATGCGGACGCTCACCTTCGCATCGGCTGCGGTTTTCTGCGGAGCCACCCACCCGCCAAAAACGTGCGTAGCATCCTCGATGGAATATCCTCCTGGAATCGTACTTGCGTCTTCCGGAAAGTCCTCGCCGAAGTGATGAACCGCCATTCCGATCGGGTTTCCGTTGTAGAGCAGGCCAGGAACGACATAGTACTGACAGCTCTTCATATGAATGGGCAGCTCAATTGCCAAACCCAGCGTGACGCCCGGCAGAACTGGGCCATCGTAAGTCCAGGTCACATCTAGCCTGTCGACCGATGGATTCACCCGGGTCCGTTGCATAGACCAGTCAAACTTCCCCGCATCTCCGGTCACAAAATCTTCACGGTATTGATGCGGTTCATGCTCACCGCCGGATAGCACCGCGACTCTTACTGCAGGCGCCGCCGCTTTCAGATTTTCGAAATCGAAGTTGTGCTGGTTATCGTCCGCTTCCGAGACACGGCGTCCCTCGCGATCAACCTGACGAATGTCATCGACAACGATAAAACCGAACTGTCGGTCGGGGTTCAGAACATCGCTGTTCAACCAGGGCTCAACCGGCTCATCGTCTCGCAACTCAAGATACGCTTGAGCTCCGATGAACTGAGAGACGTCCCATACCTTTCGCTCCAAATGGAGGTTGTTGTCGCCCGCCGATGAGCGCACCTTATGAAAGGCTCCGTTCCCCTCGACGAAAAGATTCAACGACGTCCGCGTTGGATCCTTACCTCCCCCAATCAGGAAATCGATCACATCCCCGCGGATCACAAATACATCGGATCTCAAGACCCCGGTAAACGTACCCAATCCTCGTCGATCTGAGCTTGCATACCGCTGTCCATGAAATCCGGTAACACCCCGTGTCACTTGGGCGTGTTGTGAAACGGGGCCATCAGCAAACGCATTTCCAGAGACCATCACTTCGGAACTCGGGAGACCGGGAATCGGCTCTTGGGGAGCATGGATCAACCTCCACCCTGGATAGAGAGAGCCCTCTATGTCCAGAACCGGCCGCACCTGCAGCGCGCTGTCCACCATGCGGAAAATACCGGATTCCGGAGCTCCGGGGGAGCTCCGCGCATCTGGCGATTTCGCTAGTCCGCAGTTGCTGGAGATCGAGAAAACTATGACGAGAGCGATGGAAATTGCGCCCGAGCACGGCCGTATCAAAGGTGTCGGATACAGGCCACCGCGCTTCAAGTCGACCGAGATGTTCGGAACCAACGTTATGTGCATCTCTTCTCTCCGGTGAAGGCCAGCATGGTGCGTAAGCGAAGCCTTATGAATTGTGGTGATACGAACGGTCCACAGCCGTTCATCAACACCCAATCATTAAAACCACCTCTGCGTCAAGGGTCTCTCTCGCTTTAAGGGCCAGGAAGTGCGCTTGCACGTTCCGGAACTGTCCGACCCTCGGGTGCGTCAGAGCAATCCTCAATGGGTTTTCACTGCGGATCCCCGCAGACCCCTGATCTCAGTCGAGAACGGTCATCTGGCATACCCGCGGGATCGAGGAAGGAGCACATCGATCGGCTTGTTTCTATCACGTGACATTCGGACGCCGAGACGGCAGCGAACTCCGAGATCATCCTGGCCTAATCTCCGCAGTGCTCGTTGTGCGCGTTTTTTTTCGTTCATGTCAGCGGATTGGCAGCGTTCTGGGGAGCGAAGATCAAGAAACACGCTCCTGTGTCCGGCCGGTCACATTCAATCTGATGAAGCAGGGAACTGGACGATAACGGACGAAGCTGCACGTGAGCAACTTAGGCCCGGCATGGCTCGGTCAGGTACGTATCTGGCCAATGCGTCCGGCACTAAGCTGGTGGGGCCCGTTGATGTAGCCACTCAGGATGCAGCACCACCACCAACGCAAGAAATACCAGTGGCGGTCACTGCTGGCACGGAGCAGCTCCCAACCGAAAACGGAGTTGCCCCAAAAATTGTGATCGAGGTCGCAATTGCTCATCTCACCGACGAGCAAAAGGCTAGATTTGGCGATCACGTTGAGTTTTGGGACACCGCAACCGACACTTTCTACGATGCTCCTCACCCGGAGGGTATTGATGTCGCGAATGTCACCGAGGCTCTTCGAGTAACCTTTATCGGTTCCTGCGAGCCGGAAGCGTCGATTTCAGGAACCCCAGATTCTATCGGCCTTGGAGCTTGTTGCGACTGTGGCGATAGAGCTGCTGGGATGCGCAAAGCTAGCTTGGCTTCTATCTCTTGTTTCAAGATTGCGCTCTGTGAGTGGCCGGCATGTTATTCGCCTTTTATTCGCTTCTGATACAACAAAGATCTTCTTCAATGGCGAAGAAGTCAACGTGCACTCTTTCTTGTTCGCTAGTGCTTGCGTCGGGGGGCAGCTCAAGTTAGTAACCTCTCTTGGTCGAGTGTTCACGGAGTATTTCGTGACCTCGTCCATGGTGTACTGATCGAGCAACCATGTGCTGACGAAGTGGAAGACGTTGTTGTCGCTCAATGCGGGAACATCGTTGAAGCAAACCAGCCACGCTAAGTCCGTGAACGTTTTATAACCATTTTGAACCATTTAGAATTGACACATGAATTCTTTTGAACGTATGATGTGACGCATTGAAACTTATGCGTTATAACTCACTAAATATCTCAAGCATTATTCGGAAAGCAGTTTTAGAGTGCCTTGCTGAAGTAAGGGCGCACTGTGTCGTTGATGAGGATCCGCGAAAGCTTTTCGAATCCGAAGAGACACGCATCATTAAAGAAGAGATGGTGCGCGCAGCACGGAAGCTCTGGGCTCGCCAATACGTTGACGGCAATGGCGGCAATCTTTCAGTGCGCTTGTCCTCGCAATATGTTCTCTGCACTCCGACGCTTTTGAGCAAAGGTGATCTCGTGGAGAACGACCTAGTGTTGGTCGACCTGGAGAACCGCCAGATTTGCGGTACCCATCCGCAGACGAGCGAAATACTGCTCCATCTGGAGATATACAAAACAGAACCAACTGCGAAGGCCGTGGTGCACTGTCATCCGCCGTATGCCACAGCCCATGCGGTGGCTGGCGTCATTCCGCAGGGCAATCTGGTTCCCGAGCAGGAGGTCTTTGTCGGCCCGGTAGCGCTTACCCCGTATGAGACGCCGGGGACACTGGCATTTGCGAAGACAATCGTGCCTGTCGTCCGGCAGCACAACACGATCCTACTGGCGAATCATGGCGTCGTCTGCTGGGCTGATACGATTACCCACGCCGAGTGGTACATCGAAGTGGTAGAGACCTACTGCATGACATTAATGATCGCGCAGAAACTTGCCTCGTCTCTACCAGAGATTCCGCCTGCAAAGGTCAACGATCTGCTTACGCTGAAGAAGGGGCTTGGCTTGCCGGATGCGCGGTTGCCGCTGGAGCCATGTGTTGAAGAGGTAACGCTGCGGGAGTATCAGAAAGATGCACTGCCCAGCAGCGAAGAGACGGAAGCGCTGATCGCATCTATCGCAGAGAAAATCACTGCATTGCTTGAAAGGAAAGCATGAACTCCGCAAAGCAATTCATAGCTGCTGACCTCGGAGCATCCAGCGGCCGTGTAATGGCAGGTGGATGGGATGGCGTACGCTTTTCTCTGCGTGAGATTCATCGGTTTGCCAATGGGGGGATTCAGACGCCTGAAGGCTTACGGTGGGATTTACCGCGGATATGGTCGCATTTACGTGATGCATTGCTGAAGTATGCAACAGAGTTCAATGGAGCGCCAGGAGGCATTGGCGTTGATGCGTGGGGGGTGGATTTCGGTCTGCTCGACGTAGAAGGCCGCGTGCTTGGCAACCCGTTTCATTATCGAGACAAGCGCACGCACGGTATGGCAAAGAGGTTTTTCCAGCGCATGCCTGAGTGCAAACTGTTTGAAGCAACAGGCACGCAGGCAATGGAGATCAACACGCTCTTTCAGCTTTGCAGCCTAATGCAGGACGGCGATACTACTCTGCGCCAGGCGCATACTTTGCTGATGATCCCCGATCTGCTGCTCTATCTGTTGGGTGGAGAGAAATGCGCGGAATATTCTGAGGTCTCCACGATGCAGATGTATTCGCTGCGAGAAAAGCAGTGGGCTTCGGACGTGTTGGAGGCCGCATCGATACCCCACTCACTGTTGCCCAAGGTCGTCGCTCCGGGAACTGTCGTATCCAACCTGTTGCCGACCGTACTGGGAGAGGATGGCTTCTATCGGCCGGTGCCAGTGATCGCTGTGGCGTCGCACGATACGGCCAGTGCTGTCGCTGCCGTGCCGAATATGGACGTGAACAGCGTCTTTTTAAGCAGCGGCACATGGAGCCTGATGGGAGTAGAGATTACTGAGCCCATTACGACCCCGGAAGCGCTCAAACTGCAGTTCACGAATGAAGGAAGTGCCGATCACGGAGTTCTTCTGCTAAAGAACATTACGGGCTTGTGGTTGTTGCAGGAGTGCGTGAGGCAGTGGCAGTTGGAAGGTCAGGATCTAACCTGGGACAGCGTTGTACGGGCCGCGTCCGGCGCACGTGCGCTGCAAAGCTTCTTTGATCCCAACAACCCGATAATGCAGGCTGGGGAAGATATCCCGGCAGTCATCCGCGGTTACTGTGCAGAGACAGGGCAGTCAGTACCGCAAACCGTTGGCGAAATTGCGCGATGTATCTTTGAGAGTTTGAGCTTGAAGTATCGCTCCGTTCTTGCATCGCTAATTGAGCTGACGCGTAGAGATCTAAGCATGATTCGTGTGATCGGCGGTGGTGTGATGAATGCATCTCTCTGCCAGATGACAGCAGATGCCTGCAACTGCACGGTCGTAGCTGGACCGGTTGAAGCGTCCGCGTTGGGTAACGTGATGGTCCAAGCAATCGCAACGGGATATCTGCGCGATATGGGGGAGGGGCGCGCCGCGATCGCAATGTCGTTCCTTTGTGATGTCTATGAGCCGCGCCGTTCAGACGCGTGGGATGAGGCACACGCGCGTTTCAAGCAGTTGGAAGTGGATTAGTCGTGACTATAAGGAGAGTCGGCATGTCCGCATATGCAATTCCGGTCGTGAAACAGCCCAAACCCATGGCCAAGGATCAGGTGTTGCTGGTTGCCAGTGGCGATCTGCGGCAATCTGCGAACCGCGTCTGCTGGCCGGCGCAGGCTGCGGTGGAAGCGCAATTGGCTGAGGTGTTCAAAGCGGAAGGCGTTGATATCGTGCGTGCTCATCCTTATATAGAAGAGCTTGGTCACGGATTCATTTACAGCCAACGTATGGGCATGGACATCTTTGCGGACATTCATCCCGATGCGCCGCTAGTGATTGTGGAGGCCGTATGGCAGTACAGCCATAATCTGCTGGCTGGATTGCAGAACCACCGCGGTCCGATCTTGACGATCGCGAACTGGTCAGGGCAATGGCCAGGACTTGTGGGCATGCTGAACCTGAATGGCTGTCTCCATAAGATGGGCATAACATTCAGCACCATCTGGAGCAAAGACTTCAAAGATGAGTTTTTCCTTAAAGGTCTACGCCAGTGGCTGAGGGAGAAACATATTCGTCACGATGCCAGCCATGTGCGCGCTTTGGATCTGCGGGCCCTGCCGAAGCCGGAGGCAGAGCTAGGCGTTGCGCTTGCGGAGGAACTGAAAGCGCGAAAAGTGATCATCGGAGTTTTCGATGAGGGCTGCATGGGGATGTACAACGCCATCATCGAAGATCCGGTCCTGAATCCTGCCGGTGTGTACAAAGAGAGGTTGAGCCAGTCTGCGCTGGTAGCTGCGATGCGCGAAGTAAGCAACGAAGAAGCTCAGGCTGTGCGGACATGGCTTGATGGGCGGGGAATGACTTTCGTCACCGGTAAGAATGAAGAGACCGATCTGACAGACGGACAAATATTAGAGCAGTGCAAGATGTATATTGCCGCAATGCGTATTGCGGATGACTTTGGCTGCGATGCGATTGGCATTCAATATCAGCAGGGGCTCAAGGACATGACACCCGCCTCCGATTTGGTGGAGGGACTGTTGAATAATGTCGAGCGGCCACCGGTCTTCAGCAAAGATGGGCGAGAACTCTACAGCGGACAGCCCCTGCCGCATTTCAATGAAGTGGATGAGTGTGCCGGACTCGATGCCGTGGTCACGAACCGCGTGTGGAAGGCGATGGGATTTGATCCAGCGACGACTCTGCATGACGTTCGCTGGGGTGAGCACTATAAGGGTGACGGCATTGATGATTTTATTTGGCTCTTCCAAATATCCGGGGCGTCACCCGCATCGCATTTCACGCAGGGGTACAAAACAGCGGCAAGCGAGCGGCAACCTGCGATGTATTTTCGGCTAGGTGGAGGAACGCTAAAGGGTATCTGCAAGCCCGGACATCTTGTGTGGAGCCGCGTATTTGTGGAGGGCGCCGAGCTGCACCTCGACATCGGGCAAGCGACTGTCATTGAGCTGCCGCAAGTAGAGACAGAAAGGCGTTGGCAGGCTGTTACGCCGCAGTGGCCTATCATGCATGTGCTGTTGCACGGCATCAACCGCGATCAATTCATGGCGAGGCATCGTTCGAACCACGTGAACGTGGCCTATGCACCAAGCAAGGAAACTGCCGCAAAGGCGCTTGCTGCAAAGGCTGCCATGATGATGACGATGGGAGTCCAGGTTCATCTCTGCGGAGAGTAGCTGGTATCAACAGGTATCAAAACAAGAAAGATATGCAGGAAGCGATGACGAAGAAGGCAGAGGGCAAGCTTGGAGTAATGATCGTAGGCATGGGGCTGTAGCCACCACGCTTATAGCCGGCGTGGAGGCGGTACGCCAGGGACTGGCCCGCCCCATCGGCTCACTAACGCAATTAGGAACAATCCGACTCGGGCGCAGAGAAGAAAGCCGCACACCACGTATAGAGCATTTTGCGTCGCTCGCTTCTCTCAATGATCTTGTCTTCACGGGCTGGAATATCTTTGGCGGAAATCTCTACGATGCGGCTAAAACGGCTGCTGTATTGGACCGCGAGCAACTGGAAAAACTGCGGCCGTACCTACTGCAGTTCATCAGCGCCGAACATCACCAAGGTATCGCTTGAACTGGGTGGCAAGGCTCCTGCCATCGTAATGGGCGATGCCGATCTCGACCTGGCTGTGAAGGCGATCCGCGACTCGCGCATTATTAATACGGGGCAAGTGTGCAACTGCGCTGAACGTGTGTATGTGCATGATAGTGTTGCCGATCAATTTATTGAAAAGGTCTGTAACGCGATGGAACATACCAGGTCGGGTAATCCTATGGAAGCGGGTGTGGAAATGGGGCCGCTTGTGAATGAGGCGCAGCGGAGTCGCGTGGAAGCTGCCGTAGCAAAAGCCACTGCGGAGGGTGCCGAGGTCCTTTTAGGTGGAGAGCGCGGCGACAGAGCGAAGGGCTATTTCTATCAGCCCACAGTGCTCCGCGGCTGTCGTCAGGAAATGTCTATTATGCGACAGGAGACGTTCGGGCCGGTACTTCCGATCTCGACATCTTCCTCGCTCGACGAGGCGATCGCCAAGGCAAACGACTGCGAGCTCGGCCTAACGTCATCGATCTATACGCAGAATCTCGACGTAGCTATGCGCGCGGCGAATGAGCTCAAATTCGACGAAACCTATGTGAACCGGGAGAATTTTGAGGCCATGCAAGACTTCCATGCCGGTTAGCGCAAATCCGGCATCGGCGGCGCGGATGGGAAGCATGGAGTGGAAGAGTTTTTTGCAGACGCACGTGGTGTACATGAACTACGACACGAAGAAACAGTAATTTCCGTTGAGAGGCGATATGCTGGCAACCACCGCGACAGTAAAAGAGACATCGAACAACAAGGCGGGGCCCATGATCCCGCGCGGTATGGAGCTGCCGTTTGTGCTGGTGACCGTACTCTTCTTTTTGTGGGGAATACCCAATAACCTGAACGACGTTCTCATCCGCCAGTTCATGAAGTCGTTCGAAATCTCGAGATTTCAGGCCGGGCTGGTGCAGTCCGCTTTCTATCTTGGCTATTTTCTCTTCGCAATGCCGGCCGCGTTTCTTATGCGGCGCTACGGATATAAGTTTGGCTTCATCGCGGGACTTCTGCTGTTTGGCGCGGGAGCGCTACTGTTCTGGCCGGCAGCGCTTGCGGGACAGTACGGTTACTTTCTTGCCGCACTGTTTGTAGTCGCAAGCGGCCTGGCGTTTCTTGAGACGGCTTCCAATCCATTTGTGGCCCAGATGGGCGATGAGGAAAGTGCGGCTCGGCGGTTAAACTTCGCGCAAGCGTTCAATCCGTTGGGTGCGATCAGTGGTGTGCTGGCCGGCACTTTCTTTATCTTTTCGGGAGTTGAACTGACACCGGCGCAGGTCGCTGCAAAGCAGGCCGAGCATACCTACAGAGCCTATCTCCATACGGAGATCATGCGAGTAGTTGCGCCGTACATGGCAATTGGAGTGTTTGCCCTTGTCTAGGCCGCGCTGATCGCTGTCTCCAGATTTCCCACAATCGCGCGCGAACGCGAAGACGGAAATCTGGATCACGGAAAGTTTAGTGATCTCCTGCAACATCGAAACTTCATGTTAGCCGTGGTAGCGCAGTTCTTGTATGTGGGCGCACAGGTTGGCACGTGGAGCTATTTCATCCAATACGTGCAGGATGCCGTACACCAGCCAGAAAAGATTGCCGGCTATTTTTTTGACTAGAACACTTCTAGCTTTTGGTATAGGGCGTTTCGCTTCGTCGGTGATAATGCAACGTGTCTCGCCGGCTACGTTGATGGTTATCTATAGCACGCTTAATGTGCTCCTCGTGGCAATTGGAATTCTTCTGCCTGGATGGGTGGGGCTATGGGCTGTCTTCGGCACGAGCTTCTTTATGTCGATCATGTACCCAACAATTTTTGCTTTGGGTATTGAAGGCTTGGGGCCGAACACGAAGATCGGCGGCTCGTTGATCGTAATGGCCGTTGTGGGCGGCGCTGTTTTGACGCCAATTATGGGATACGTCGCACAAGCGACGCACAAGATCTCGATCGCATATGCGGTGCCGATGCTTTGTTATGTATTTATTGCGCTGTATACCATTACGGCGATGCGACATCGCTCGCATAAGCAGCGCTTAGCGCTTTAGAGGATTCTGGTCGTGCTCGTTTCGCTATTCATCACTTGCTATAACGACACTCTGTTTCCACAGACAGGGAAGGCCGTAGTCCGTGTATTGAGACGGCTAGGGCATTCGGTGGAGTTTCCTTTGGCGCAGACATGTTGCGGACAGATGCACTACAACACGGGTCATCAGGCTGAGGCGTTACCGTTGCTGAGGTGCTTCGTGGCGCAGTTCAAAGACGCAGAGACCGTCGTTGTCCCATCGTCTTCGTGTGTCGTCATGATGCGTGATCACTATCCCATCATGGTGGAGAGGACAACGCGCGCACAGATATTCTTGCGGACGCTGAGGCACGCCAGACGCTGCACAGCATTCGTTGCGCGGCCTGCCAAAACGCATGTCCTGGATATCGCCAAACCGGTGACCACGCATATGGCTCTGTTTATGCGGGACCCATAGGTACCATTCTGACGCCGCAGCTACAGGAGATGCATCACGCGCAGAGTTTGCCGTACGCATCTTCGCTGCGCGGAGCTTGTTATGAAGTGTGCCCTGTCAAGATTGATATTCCCGAGGTGCTAGTCCACCTGCGCAATAAGGTGGTGCAGCAGAACAAAGCAGGAGCAGCTGGTCTTTTTGATGTGGAAGCTAATGCTATGAAGGCGCTCGCAGCCATCTTTCGCAGCGAACGCCGCCTTCGTGCAGTGCAGCGTCTTGGCCGTATGGCGCAGGGAATTTTGGTGAGCAAAAACGAGCAGGGTGTCGGCTGGGTTCGCTGGCTTCGCTGGCTGCCGGGAATGCTTGGTGGTTGGACGCAGGCGCGCGATCTGCAGGCGATTCCTCAGGAATCCTTCCGCGAGTGGTGGAAGAAGCAATGAAGATCTCCAGCGCCAGGGAAGAGATCTTGCAGCGTATTCGCCTTGCAAAGAGTGATGTGAATGACCTTGTATCCATGCAGGCCGCATGGGCTGTTCTACCGCGTACCTATCGCCGCACAGGCATGCTTAGCCCCGAAGAGCTTCTCGATCTTCTGGCGCATCGCTTGCAGGATTACGGCGCGTCCGTCACGCGAACAATATACAGTGATCTGCCGCAGGCGATCGCGGGCCGTATCGCAGCGTGCGGTCGAGAATCCATCGCGATTCCTACAAGCTTTCCCAGACATCTTCTTCCCGCAGGCTTCCAGTTCGTGTCGGATGATCATCTCTCCGCAGAAGAGTTAGATTGTATGGATGGAGTGATCACGGAGTCCACGATCGCCATCGCCGAGACGGAAACGATCGTGCTCCACAGTCTTTCAGGGCAGGGCAGGCGGGCTCTGTCGCTGGTTCCGGACTATCATCTCTGCCTGGTCCATACCCGGGATGTTGTAGAGACCGTGCCGGAGGCCATTGCGCGTATGACGTCGCTCACTAATATTCCGGCCATGCTTATTTCGGGGCCGTCTGCCACCGCGGATATCGAAATGACACGAATTCAGGGCGTACATGGTCCGCGCCAACTGGATGTGTTACTGATCAGCACATAGATTGTCACTGGTTTCGCCGATATTTCTTTTACATACAAGGTTTGGAGAATGAAGTGGTTCCTAAAATGCTTTTGAAATATATTTCACAATAGTTCAGAATTAGTTCAAAAACGTCCTTGACGAGTTTGGTTCGGCAAAATGGGTGCTTACAGGGTCCAGGTCATATTTGGAACTCGATACCAAGGAGTTGGATCATGCGCATAACGACAGGCTGGTTGAATGTGATTCTCTGTGCGACTTTGGGCTGTGGTTTGCAGGCTCGCCGAACTGAAGCGAGTTCAGTCGATACAACGTTTACGAACGTCAGCGGTGTGGCTACGCTCGCTAATTCGAAGATAGAGCTGAAGTGGGAGACCACCCACGGCACGCTGACCGGCCTGAAGAACCTGACAACCGGCACGCGATTCATTACCGGCGCCACAAAGGGCAACTGGATGGTCTTCGTAGATACCAGCACGGCCAGCAAATGGTCCACAACGCTGGGTACGCAATATGTCGGTGCCAGCGGAGTTACGCCGACTATCACCTCGACGAACCTCAGCAACGGCATTCGGGTCGATTTTACGTATTCTTCGGTGGGCAGCATGAACATTACGTTGGTGCAGCACGTGCAGGTGCTGGACTACAGCCCCGTGTCCACGTGGACGATGGATGTGACCAACAACATTTCCGGCAACGGCGTGGTCAGCGCGCTGATCGCGCCGCAGATCAATGGCGTGGGCACGCTCACGAGCGAGAGCTTGGCCTATCCGTTCGAGGACGGCGAGATCATTCATAGCCCTGGGACGATGAACATCGACGTGGCCTATCCCATGCCGCTGAGCATGCAGTGGATGGCGCTTTACAACGCAAGTGAAGGGCTCTACTACTCTGTGAACGATCCGAATGCTGTGCTCAAAGAGCTTCGCTTCGGATATGACAGCGCCATCGACTACTCATCAGACAGTTCGAGGATCATGGCCAGTGTTTTGTGGCCGTTTGTAGAGCCAGGGACGAGCTACACGACTCCGTCGATCGAAGTGGCTCCATACAGCGAGGGCGGATGGTGGTGGGGTGCAGACCGCTACCGCAGCTTTATCCAGACGTCATGGCTGCCTGTAAAGCACTACTCGTCCCAAGCGCAGGAGATGTACAGCTTTGGTGGCGCGATTCTGACGTATGCTCCGCCGACGAATACGGACTCCTATGCCACGACAATGCCCGCTGACCTTTCGCCGCTCGCTTCGGACGACACGATCCAGAACGTGATCTTCGGCTGGCACGCTGGCAACTTCGACAGTTTCTATCCAGACTTTGCGATCGATACGTATAAGGGCGGTGAAACCGGCATGGCCAGTGGCGTAGCTACCATACATGGACAGGGCCAGAGACTGGCTCTCTATGTGAACGCATGGGAGGCAGATACTGGCGGTGCCTGGTGGACGGCATCCAGTGGAGCCTCCGACGTCAAACTAAATCCCAGTGGCGGCTATCCGCCGGCCAACAACCTGGAGCCGCCTAGCTACACGAGCCCGGGAAGAGCCGAAAGTCCCATCGATAAGAATTTTCAGGATCAACTGGTCAGCGTCGTCACGACGAATCGTACGACTCGAAAAACAGATTTCGGATTCTTCGATCAGGCGATGGAAGCGTCCTCCTATATGGACTACGTCTCGTCGCACTTCATTTATGCTCCTGCAGGCAGTGTTACATCTCCGGCAACGGCATATAGCGTAGGCTACCCGCAGATGTTCTCCCGCTTCCACGCTGCCTTCAATGACAGCGGCTTGCGCAATGACTACTTCTTCATGGCGGAGGGCGTAAACGACTATCTCAGCCCCTATATCGATGTAGGCGCCATGGAGTGGTTTGATGATATTGGCTATACACCGGGTGACAGCTATGGCAATCCGGGCTTCCACGAGCCGCAGACCTCAGGTGTCACGGCTGTCGACGCACCGGGTCTGACGCGATACACCGTTCCCATCGTAGAACTGGGCGTACCGATCTACCAGGATAGCGACGCCGTCGGGCAATATGGCTGGGCGTCCACTATGGGCGATCCATTGCATGACTTTGGCGGAAACACCTCAGCTTTCCCGCGTCTTCCGAATATCTATAAGAGCGAGCCGGACATCTACGCCTATGGAACCTATAAAGATGAGCGCGGGTTGAGCCTGTCCAATGCGTTTCTCGCCGGAGCCAGTATTGTCGGCAAGAATTCGGATCGCATCGGCATCCAGATCCGCAATACAACGGGGACATCTGCCAGTGGTACGGTGACACTGGACTACTCAAAGATCGGCCTGGACGGCGCAAGCGTTACAGGCGTTGTCGATCTTGAAGGCAGTGCAGTGACCTATACCACGGGAACGAACTCGGTCTCGTTCAGCACGACCGTGGGTGGCGCCAACGTGAAGGCATATAAGGTAAGCCTTTCGGGCGGCATTGTGGCGGATACTCACTATTACACGCTGACGAATCTGAACAGTGGTCTGAATTTGGATGTCTATCTGGGATCGACGGCGGACCTTGCACAGGTGGAGCAGTACACCGTGAACGGCGGTACAGCGCAGCGGTGGCAGTTCCATGATGTGGGCAACGGCTTCTTTGAGCTGGTCCCCGAATGCAGTGGTAAGGCCCTGGATGTATACCTTGGCTCTACGGCCGACGGGGCAAATATTGATCAGTACACGCGCAACGGCTACGCTCCGCAGCAATGGAGAGTGGAGCGTGTTGCCGGGGGCTATCGTCTAACGGCGAAGACAGGTAAAGTGCTCGGCATTGTTGGCGCGTCGACCTCTACACTGGCTAACGCCGAACAGGAGACGTGGACGGGAGCATCTTCGCAGATCTGGACGATCACGCAACAGTCCGGTACTACGCCTTCGCTGCTGCCCAGCGGTCGGACGTGGATGATCATGTCCAGAACGGCTGACCTGGCGATGGATGTGTACACGAACTCCACCGCTGCGAACACGCCGATCGAGCAGTACACGCCTAACACAACATCGGCCCAACAGTGGACCATCACTTCGCTTGCCTCCGGCTTATATGAGATCGGCGTAAACGGGTCCTACGCTCTGTCGGTAAGCGGCAACTCGACCAGCGCGGGCGCTGCGCTCGTGGAGAACAGCTACACCGGTGCCTGCGGACAGAAGTTTCAGATCACGCACATCCGCGATGGCTTATATACGCTGGTCTCGTCCTGCAACACGGCATTGAATGTAGAGGTGAGCCCTGATTCAGCTGAGCCGCTGACGTATCTCAAGCAGGACACGGCGCCAGCTTCCCCCGCCGCTACTCCAAACAACCAGCTTTGGCGGCTTGTGTTGCAGAATCCATAACAACGTGGAGGGAATATCTTCCACGTTGGATCGCTGATGTGTCTTTTGAGGAGAGCTCTAATGTTGTTCGATCCTGATCGCGTACACATGGGCTAAGAACATGAACAACGGTTCCGAGACAACGACGTTATGGTTGAACGGCGCCGCTCCGGTCCAGGATTTCAACAACCTGAAGAAAGAGTGGGCACCGACGACCTTCGACGTGAACCAGCGCGTGGTTGTGAGCGACCTGCTCGACCTGCCATTCGGGAGAGGAAGACGGTTTCTGAGCTCAGTGAACAGGCCCGTGAATGCGATCATCTCTGGCTGGGGCGTGGATACCATTTTGACTTACCAGGGCGGCTTTCCGCTATACATCACGGACGCTGTCGACACGTCTGGTTCGTATGGTGGTAATCAACGTCCGAATTATGCTCCCTGCACGGGCGGCATCAAGATCGCCGGCTCGGCAGAAAGCAGGCTGGGCAAATGGTTCAATACGAGCTGCTTTGCTCAGCCAGCTAGCTATACATTCGGCAATGTGAGTCGTACGTCTATTTAGACACGTGCTGATGGTATCGACAATATCGATATGGCTGCACACAAGAGCACGCATATCCATGGCGATGTCAATCTGGACTTTCGCCTCGAAGCATTCAATCTCTTCAATCATCCGCAGTTCGGGTGCCGAACATGACGTTCAATACACCGGGATTCGGTTCCGTATCGAGCCTGGCGAAGACGCCGCGCCTACTTCAGTTCGCACTCAAGCTCAAGTATTAACTTCTCTACCCAAAAAAATGGGGTCCAGCGCCCCATGCGACCTAGACGAGTGTGCAGTCGACGTTATGTTCGCGCAGCATCGCTTGAAATTCGGCGGGCAGGTCCTTATCGGTGATGATCTGGTCAATATCGCTGAGCGGCGCCACGTGGATCATGGCATCGCGGCCGAACTTCGAGCGATCGGCAACGATGACGACTTTCGCCGCAGCACGAATCATTGCACGCAGTGATTCCACGATCAGGCTGTTGCTGTCGCTGATGCCGGCGGCCGAGATACCGCGGATACCCATGATCAGCAGATCGGCCGAAACGCTATGCAGCATCTTTTCGCATATGGGGCCGAGTTGAACGCCGAGTCGTGGATAGAGATAGCCGCCGGTCAGTGTGATTTCGGCCTGCTTGCTATTCCAAAAGACCTGCGCCACTGGAATAGAGTTCGTCACGATCTGGACAGATTTGTCATTCAGGCCCTTGGCAACTTCCACAATGGTGGAGCCACCACCCAGAATAATGGTCTGGCCGGGCTGCACTAGGCTGGCAGCCTTTACGCCGATGCGGGCTTTTTCATCATGCGAAGAAATGGCGAGATTACTGTAGTCCATCGCTTCATCTCGAGTCTGGAGCGAAATAGCGCCTCCATGCACACGGCGGAGCACACCTTTGCGCTCTAGCTCCATCAGATCACGACGAATGCTAGATTTCGATGCGGCAAACAATTCACATAACTCTTCAAAATTGACGAACTCTTGCTTTGCAAAGAGTCCTTGAACCTTGAGAATTCGTTGAGCTTGCCTCATAAAAGGATAATACGTCATCTGATGATTCATGAAGTGAAATTTTATGATTGACTATGAAGTTTTATGAAACTATGCTGGCTAACGCATTTTGTTCTAAATTGACATGCTCGTTCGCCTGGCGTGCAAGACAGGCGATGGCTATAGGGAGCCCATTTATGAGCACGTTCTCTGTTTCAAAAATCCTCTGCACTCTACTGTTAGGAACAGGTATGACCTTGAATGCCTCAAATGATTCCTTCGCCCCCAACTCCTTTGGAGCCGATGTACACGCCGTAAGTCCTTCGACATCGCTTATCGTTCTTTCCGACAGTGAGAAACGGGCGATGGTGGCGGTTGCGCCGGCATTGCAGGGGCGCGTGCTGACGAGCACAGCCGATGGCTGGGGCGGCCGCAGTTACGGCTGGGTAAATCGTGAACTCATCGTCTCCGGCAAAGTGCAGGAACACTTCAACGCGTACGGCGGAGAAGATCGCATTTGGCTTGGGCCGGAGGGAGGCCAGTACTCCATCTTCTTTGCGCCGAAGGCAAGCTTCGATCTTGAACACTGGTATACGCCTGCAGCGCTGGATACAGAGCCCTTTAAAGTCGTGCGTCAGTCGGAAAAACAGGTGACATTGGATAGCCGGTTCAGTGTGCAGAATTACTCTGGCACGGTTTTTCATCTCAACCTGGAGCGGACAGTTCGATTACTGAGCAAAGCGGAAGTTCTCAAGCTTCTGGATATGAGAGCAGACTCCAACATCAAGATCGTTGCATATGAATCCGTAAATAGGCTCACCAACGTTGGAACGAACGCATGGAAGAAGGAGACGGGGCTCCTGTCGCTCTGGGTGTTGGGACAGTTCCAGGCATCGCCCTCGTCGACGATTGTCGTTCCGCTACAGCGAGGCTCTATAGAGCAGAAGGGGAAAGAACTGACGACCGATTATTTCGGCGAAACCCCAGCGAGCAGGATCCAGGTGAAAGACCACGTAGCCTACTTCAAGGCAGACGCGAACTTTCGCAGCAAGATCGGCGTGAGCCCTTCACGTGCAAAAGGTCTGCTTGGAAGCTACGATGCGGAGCATGGAGTGCTGACTATCGTGCAGTATACGGAGCCGCGTCCCGGCGACGAGTATGTGAACTCTGCGTGGAAGATACAGGAGCATCCGTATCAGGGAGATGTTGCCAATAGTTACAATGATGGCCCTTCCACTGCGGGCGGCACGCAGCTCGGCAAATTCTATGAGCTGGAGTCCTCTTCGCCTGCAGCAGCGCTGATACCGGAAAAGTCCATCGAGCATCTGCACCGTACAATCCATCTACAGGGAACCAAGGAGCAGCTTGAGCCGCTTGTGGAGAACATATTTGGTACTCCGATTGACAAAATACAGAGTGCGTTACCCTAGCACTCTAGGTATTGGCAAAATACGAAGCCCCGCATCCCGCGGATCGATAGCCAAGAATTCAACTTCATGGTCTCCATCCATTAGGATGAAACGTTCTGTGAAACGTCCAGAGGCGATTTCCCAGCGCTCTCGGAGCTTAGCGTCAAGGATTTCGTCCGCAGATATGCTGATCAAGTCCATCGGTCAGATTATTTGCCGCTTATCTCCGCCAAGTCACTCATTGACAAACAAGTAGGGGCCACTTGTCTGTACAGTCGTGCGAGTTCAACAGTCAGTATGGAGTGACCGGGGGCCGATGCGCTGATCGTGGGTTAGGCTGTGTGTTCAGAAGGACACACAGTTCAGAGCCCCAAGCGGAAGGGAGCCGGTCATGAAGGAGAAGTTACGATTTTTAGGTTTGGATGTCCATGCGGAGACGATCGCCGTAGCGATTGCAGAGTCGGATGGCGAGGTGCGGAGCCTGGGTACGATTCCGAACCGTGGCGAGTCGATCCGCAAGATGATCAAGAAGCTCGGTCCAGCAGAGAAGCTGCGAGTCTGCTATGAGGCAGGACCGACGGGCTACGTCGTCTACTGGCAACTGGCGGAGTTGGGTGTCCAGTGCACGGTGGTGGCGCCCAGATCGCTCAGGAGGCCACAGGGCAGGATTATCTGCACGAGGTTGAGCACATGCGGGAGCGCGTGGCGCGTCTGGAGCAAGCCATCACCGAGGCAGTCAAGCTGGCCTCACCCGCATTACAACAAGTCATCAACGATCTACAGGCACTGCGCGGTATTGCAGATATCTCGGCTGTGACCATTGCAGCCGAGTTGGGCCAGGTATCTCGCTTTGGCAGTGCCCGGCAACTGATGGGTTATTGCGGTGCTGTGCCCAGCGAAGACTCCAGTGGCAAGCGAACCAGACGCGAGGGCATCACTAAACCGGGCAACGCGCACTTGCGACGGATCGTCGTCGAAGCGGCATGGAGCTATCGTCGTCCGCCCTGTATCTGGTACGGATTGCGCAGGCGGCAGGAGAGCATTTCGCAAGAGGCCAAGGAGATTGCGTGGAAAGCGCAACACCGGCTGCACAAGCGCTATATGAAGCTGGGCGCAGCCGGCAAGGACCAGAGGAAGATCGTCACGGCAGTTGCCCGTGAACTGCTGGGCTTCATCTGGGCCATTGGAATCAGAGCAGAGACTGTTGCCAGCCAGCAACTTGCAGCCTGACAAGAACCAAAGCAAAGACAAACCTTCCTAAGAAGGAAAGAGCAAAAACATTCAATCGATGAACGGTGCCACCAATCTCGAACACAGAGCCAGCAGCAGCCAGGGCAAGCACGAAGGAGAACCCTCGCTTGGCCTATGCGACAGGCTCGACCGGACTCGCGATAACAGTCAGAGGCAGCTCCCGACGGATCATGATTATGCGGTTCCGACCCGCGAATATCAGACTGATCAATCGTCGCTCAAAACTGCTCCGACTGCTGCTCGCTCCGTCTTCGGGAAAAGAAAAATGAAAAATACCAAAAATTTCCGCAGATCTCGCCCAGTTGACACGGTCACTCCATATCAGAGGGATCAGCAGGTGGCAGTGCTATCGCCGCCGAAGCGCGCCGGCCTAGCTCGCTCGGGGGTATATTTGGGGGTATTTCTGTAGAGCTAGAACAATCTGGCGTATAAACAATGGTTTACCACGAGATGTGAGTCCCTCACTGGCATTGATGTTTCTTGTAATGAGATAAATAATTATCAATAAAGACTTTATCCGCTACTCAATGTTGTCCATATAATCCACAAATTCCATCCAGTATGAACCTGTTATAGGCTCGCCGGAACGGGGGCTATGCGCCACTTGTTACCCCACTGCGACGGCTTCGGGCCCATGACGAAATGGAGAGTCCCACCAGCCTGAATCTGCTCCCAGGTGATGATCGGAATGTCGAGTGTAGCTCCATTGAGGGTCGCTGACTGAATGTAGAGATTTTGTGATGAGTTATTGCTCGCCTGTATGCGGAACGTCTTTCCATTCGCCAGCGTGAGTGAAATCTCTCCGTACATCGGACTGCCGATCATGTAATCACCGCTGGCAGGATTTACGGGATAGAAGCCCATTGCAGTGAAGAGAAGCCATGCCGACATCTGGCCGCAATCATCATCGCCGTCCAGACCGCCGGGAACTGGCTGATATTCCTTTTCTGCAATCTTGCGCACCATCGCCTGCGTCTTCCAGGGCTGGCCGCCGAAGTCATACAGGTAGCCGTAGTGGTGACTCGGCTCGTTGCTGTGTACGTTATGGCCGCCGCTGAAGTGCTGGTCAAGCATCTTGTCGTATTGTTCCACTCCGCCCATCAACTGAATCAATCCAGCCTGATCGTGGAGCGGCGACCACGTGTAGACCCATGCGTCGCCTTCGGTCCAGCCGGAGACGGAGCGGTTTGCGTTGTCGTCTCTTCCTCCGCCAATCGGCGCCCATTTGCCATCGAAGGTTTTCCCATTCATCAGACCGAGTGCAGGATTATAAAGATTGCGATCGTTCAGGGAACGCCTGAGAAAAAAGTCGTAATCGTTCATTCGCCCTAGGGCCTTTGCAATCTGCGCAACGCACCAGTCATCGTAGCTGACTTCCAGCGTTCCCGAAGCCGCTTCATCGGTTTTGTCGGTCGGGATATAACCAAGCTGCTTGTAATAGGTGAGGCCGGCGCGAGCTTCGTATGGGGTATACTCCTCACGGTCAAGCCATCGCCGCGTCCTATCTCCATCCGGAGGCGTCATCGCGTCCTTATAAACGGCCTGCCAAGCCACCTCTCGATCGAAGCCGTGAAAGCCCTTGCGGATTGCTTCTGCGACAAGCGAGTCCGCATGCGTTGCAATCATGATATTGGTGTAGCTGGGATTCGGCCACTTCGGCATCCAACCGCCTTCCTTGAAATCCTGCAAGAGCGCAGTGATCATGCCATCGATTCGCTCTGGAGCAAAGAGAGTCAGCAAGCTGTTCTCCGCGCGAAAGGTATCCCAGATAGAGTATGCAGTGTAACTCTCACCGCTGTGAACGGTGTCATCGAAGGCGCTGTAATACCGGCCATATTCCGAGAAGATTCTCGGATAGAGCAACGCATGATAGAGTGCCGTGTAAAGCAGGGTCTTATCGGCATCGGTTGCTCCGCTGATCTGCAATCGCGAAAGCTTAGCGTTCCATTGCGCGCGGAGCTCCCGCTGCACAACTTCGAAGTCCCAACCAGGTATCTCACGGCGGAGATTTTCACGAGCTTGTTCCACACTGATGAATGAGGTCCCCACGCGCAGCTGGATCGTCTGGCCAGGCTCGAATTCCGCATAAGCTCCGCGGCTGACCTCAGCTTTACTGTCGGTCATCCCATAAGTTTTCATTGCCGCGGGCGTCTGTTGAAACTGGACGACAAAGTAACCCTTGAAGTTAGGCAGAGCGAGTGGGCCTAAGTGCGCATCCATCCGATGCGGATTGTAGCCAGTAATCTCGCGTCCTTCAGGATTCACGGATGCCATACCATGAATTCCTGGACGCGAAGCTTCAATCAGAACGCGGCCAGCGCTCGCTGCGGGGAAGGTAAATCGCAACATCGAACAGCGTTCCGTAGCTGTCATCTCCGCTTGGATCTTGCCGCCTGACCCGACGTCCAACAGGACCCGATAGTAGTCGGGCCGTGCGATTTCCGATTGATGATTGTAAGGCAGTTTGCGGGAATCCGGCGTGATGCGGAGTGGGCCGATTTGCGGGGCAATTGTGACGTAACCGTAGTCTCCCATCCAGATCGCTGGCTGATGCGTTCCGATAAATCCGGAGATTGTTGTGTCGTCATAGTTGTATGAGGTAACGCTGATCTTGTTCTGCCGTGTTTGCGGCGTCCAGTCTGTCATGCCAAATGGCGTGGTTACGAAGGGCATAGTGCCGCCATAACCGATCGAGCTGCTCTGCGCACCGACAAGCGGATTGACATACGGAACCAGGTCCGTTTGAGCAGACAGCTTCGAGAACGGGACCAGAACAATGATCGCGAAGATAAAAACAATTCTGTTCATCATCGCGAATTGTATCTCGTGGGTCTGCTCGCCTTCGCACGTGCGCCTCTATTCGGGACCGGTGACGGAGAGTCGTCTTGTTGAAGTGCGTCCATAGCCACTAGTTGCTGCCGAGAAGCGCATTTTCTATGAGCAGGTCACTGGCGTCCAGGTTTTGTTGTTGTTTTTGGTTTCGTCGCGCTGCATGCTGATTGGAGTGGCGCATTTGGCGACGAGATTCATCAGTCTCACAAGAACCAGATCCGCTCGAACTCATCCGCTGGCACCGGTGGGCTGTAAAGATTGCCCTGGAAGCAATCGCAGCCGAGGCCGATCAAAAAATCGCGTTGCTCCTCAGTCTCAACGCCCTCAGCGATTACGGAAAATCCCATGGAGTACCCCATGGAAATGATGGCCTGGGCAATGGCGCCGCTAGGCCCGTCAACCAGGATGTCCTTTACAAATGCACGGTCGATCTTCAACTGGGCCAATGGCAAGCTTTTCAGATAAGCAAGGGACGAATAGCCGGTTCCAAAATCGTCCACGGAGAATTTCAGCCCATGGGACTTCAGTTCGGTCATCTTGGCGACCGCGTCCTGGAAGTCCTTCACCAGCGAGGTCTCCGTGAGTTCGAGTTTGATGCTTGCCGGATTTGCTCTTGTAAGGTCGAGGGTCTCAAGAACACGCGCCACAAAATCGGGCTGGCTAAACTGCTTTCCGCTGATATTCACGGCAACAGAAGCATCGCCCGATC
>Ga0206936_1001_pt1 | contig 102661 bp, 88 predicted proteins | sample Alteio_BWOrgHeat_14_FD_152922 | JGI IMG/M metagenome (GOLD analysis project Ga0206936, IMG submission 152922) | Enriched cells from forest soil in Barre Woods Harvard Forest LTER site, Petersham, Massachusetts, United States -... | ecosystem: Environmental > Terrestrial > Soil > Temperate forest >... | reverse complement strand
CCGTTTGCTCAGGATGACAACCGACTTGGGGCTACCTGAAGGCTAGCTTAGGACAAAGTTTTCTGCGGCGGCGGAGAGAGACTTCATGTCTGCTTCGCTGCGGGCTTCGGTGTAGGCGCGGACTACTGGCTCCGTGCCTGAGAGGCGGTAGCAAACCCAGGAACCATCTTCGAGGACCAGCTTCAGGCCGTCGGTGCGGACTACAGCTGTTACTTTGCGTCCGCCGAGCTCGGTGGGATCTACCTTCAACTTCTCAGTGAACTTTGCTTTGGAGTCCGGGGTCAAGTGGAAGTTCTCTCGATTGGGATAGAAGGAACCTACTTTACTAAATAGTTCTTTAAGTTGTGCGCCGATGGATTTGCCTCGTTTGGCGACCATTTCCGCTACCAGGAGACCGGCTATGATGCCGTCCTTCTCCGGGACGTGACCTCGGATGGTGAGGCCGGCGGACTCTTCGCCGCCGATGGCGATCTTGTCCTGATTGATGAGTTCGCCGATGTATTTGAAGCCGACGGGGGTTTCGAAGAGCGGGACCTTGTGGTAGTCGGCGAGGGCATTGATGAGGTTTGTGGTGGCGACGGATTTTGCTACGCCGTTGCGCCAGCCGCGGGTTTCGACGAGGTAGTCGAAGAGCAGGGCGATGACGTAGTTGGGCTGGATGAAGGTGCCGTCCTGATCGACTATGCCGAAGCGGTCGGCGTCTCCGTCGGTGGCGATGACGAGGCTGGCACCGATCTCTTTCATTTTGGCTTTAGCGTCGGCGAGGAGGTGATCGTCGGGCTCGGGGGCGTGTCCGCCGAAGAGGACGTCGCGGTAGTCGTGGACGGTTTCGACGGTGACGCCGACGCTGCGGAGGACGTGGCAACTGTAGCCGCGGCCTGCTCCCCAGAACGGGTCGAAGACGACCTTGATGCCGGAGGCGGCGATGGCTTTGAGGTCGACCAACTCGGCAAGACGGGCGATGTAGGCGGCCTTGATGTCGGCGGTTTCGAAATTTGGGTTGGGGTCGGTGAGGCTGGGGATGTCTTCGCCGTTGTTTGGGAGGGCGACGATTGCCGCTTCGATCTGCTTTGTGACTTCGGGCAGGGCGGGGCAGCCGTCGTGGGTGGAGAACTTGATGCCGTTGTATTCGGGAGGATTGTGGCTAGCGGTGAAGTTGATGGCGCCTGAGGTTTTGAGGGTACGAACGGCGTAGCTGATGGCCGGGGTCGGTGCGGCGTCGGGGATGACGATGGGTTTGACGCCGGCGGCGGCGAGGACGCGGGCGGCGATGTCGACGAAGGATTCGCCGAGGAAGCGGGGATCGCGGCCGACGAGTACGCGGTGGGGTTCGGGCTGTGTCTTGACGTAGGCGGCGATGCCGGCGACGGCTCGGCGGATGTTGGCTACGGTGAATTCGTCGGCGACGATGGAGCGCCAGCCGGAAGTGCCGAACTTGATGGCGGTTGTCATTGGATCTCCATTCAAAGCTGCACAGTAATCTTGCCCGATGGGGCCCGAGTCGGCAAGGGCGGTATTGCACCGATTGGTAATTTAGGAGTTCATGTTCAGTGTTCACGTTCGACTCCTGGCTGTGGAACGGGGCAGCCGGGGGTCTGGTATTCTTCGGACTAAGGCATTTCTCCTGTTTGTGCGGACTGGCTTATGAAGATTACGTGTGCTTTTCGATGCGGAAACACTTCGCAGGCACTGCGGTTCCGAATGAGATCGACAGAAGCAATGCCTGAGCTGTGCTGATGCGCTGGTTGATTTTTATTTTGCTGATTTCGCTGGTGATGTTACTGCTTGTGGCAGGTGCTGTGGTGCAGCATGTACGGCGACAAAGGCAGGGGCAGCCAAGCGATACTTCGAAGGCGCGTGAAGGCAGCGAGGAAATTCGCAGGGGGGACTCATGAGTCAGAGCTTTGATTCTGTTGGGGCACGTTCAGGTGGAGTTAGCGCGGCAGCTATCGAGTCATCAAGCGCCACGATGACTGCTTTGCGCGGGGCTGGCATTGTGCTTGCAGGAAGCGCACTGGTGGCTGTGGCCGCGCATGTTTCGATTCCGCTATGGTTCACGCCTGTGCCTATCACGCTGCAGCCGTTTGCGGTGCTGCTGCTGGGCTTGCTACTGGGGCCCAGGCTGGCTTTTGCGACGATGGTTGCTTATCTGGCGGAGGGAGCGGCAGGGCTGCCTGTGTTTACTCCGAGCCTGTTGAGCGGCGTGGCTCACATACTGGGGCCGACGGGCGGATACCTGTTGAGTTATCCGGTGGTGGCTCCGCTGATCTCTGCGATTTGGCGGCGTGGCGCGTGCACGTTTTCGCGTGGCGTGATCGTTGCAGGCGCGGGGAGCCTGGTGACGCTGACGATGGGGGCTGCGTGGCTTGGTGTCGCGACTCACCTTGCGCCGATGGCGGTGTTGCAGGCTGCTGTGCTTCCCTTTTTGCCGGGCGATGTTTTGAAAGTGGTTGCTGCTGCGGGGATTGCTGCCGGAGCGGCGCGATGGCGGCGGGTTGGCTAGTCTCAGAAAGACATTGTTGGAACTGGGTTTGAAGGGCGCGGACTTTTTTTGCGCCGGAAATGAAAGGACATAACGGAAGTGAGCAGCACTCAGGCCAGCGCGGGGACGGCCATGGAAACGCGCACGATCAGCATTGCACACAGTCCCGATTCGGACGACGCATTCATGTTTTATGGCCTGGCCACTAACAAGGTTCGCGTGCCGGGCTATCGTTTTACGCATACGCTTTGCGACATCGAGACGCTGAATCAGCGGGCGATGAATGAAGCCTTCTTTGATGTGACGGCGGTTTCGTTTCATGCTTATCCGTACATTCAGGAGAACTACACGCTGATGAGCTGCGGTGGCAGCGTGGGCGAGGGTTATGGACCGATGGTCGTTTCGAGCCGCGCGCTGACGACCGATGACCTTAAGAAGATTCGCGTGGCGGTGCCAGGCAAGATGACGACGGCTTACCTGGCGCTGAAGATTTTCAATCCTGAGATCGAGACTGAGGTTGTGCCGTTCGACAAGATCATTCCGGAGATTCAGGCGGGGAATTTTGAGGCTGGGTTGATTATTCACGAGGGGCAGCTGACCTATGCCGCGAATGGGCTGCGCAAGGTAATCGATCTTGGCGTATGGTGGCGCGAACAGACGGGCCTAGTGCTGCCGCTGGGCGGCAATGCGGTGCGCCGTTCGCTGGGACCTGAGGTGCTGCATACGGTGACGCAGGCGCTGCGAGACAGCATTCAGCATGGCCTCGACAATCGCGAACAAGGCCTGGAGTATGCGATGCAGTTCGCGCGCGATCTGGATACAACGCTGGCGAACCGCTTCGTGAGCATGTACGTGAACGAGCGCACGCTGAGTTATGGCGCGGATGGGCAGGAGGCGATCCGACGGCTGCTGACGCTGGGGCATGAACGCGGGATTATTCCGATTGCGCCTAAGGTGGACTTTGTGGATTAGGGTCCTGCATTGCTCGGTGGGTGGGTTGAAAAGCAGATCCTTCACCTTGTTCAGGATGACAAAACTCGATCTAGATTGATTGGTAGTTGACGTGATACGGGGTGGCCATTGCGGCTGCCCCGTTTTGCTTTGCGGGCAGACTGCGGTTCATTGTTTGGATGGTCCGGTCTGCAACTTGCGGTTCCGTTCTGTGACATATCTATGGAGTTTAATTTCGAGAGCGAGCTAGCATTCCGTTGCATGAAAATTTTAACTACTGTCTTGCGGAATAAGGGTGTTCTGGCGGCGCAGAAGTAACGCCCCGTTGCGCGCTGGAAACGGCGGAGCGGCCTTATGGGTGACAATACCGTAAGGCCGTTTCTGTTGCCATGGACGTACTCTCCAATCCGAAGTGGAAGCTGGTACTGAGGCGCGGATTAATCGCTCTCTTGATGTGGACGGCGATTGGCTGTGTCTTTGCGCTGCCGGATCTCGCGGCCGGCGGCGACTGGTTTTATCCGCTGCTGTCTTCGCTGGCTCAGTGGTGGTCGTGGGGACTGTTGGTTCCGGTGATTGTGAGGGTGGACCTGCGGCTTCCCTTCTCCGACAAGCAGATGGTCCGGCGGATTACAGCGCATCTGCTGCTCTGCCCTATATTTACTGCGATTTATGTCTATCTTCACGGCGCAGTGCTTGCGGTTATGCGGATGGCTCCGTGGTCACGTCTCACGGATGCGCAACTGCTGCTGAATTCTCTGCGGGGGATGTTTTTGTGGAGTGCGCTGATCTATTGCCTGATTGTGGGCATATGGCAGGCGCACCTCTACTACCAGCGCTATCTCGCGGGCGAGTTGCGGATGGCGCGACTGGAGCGGAGCTTTAGCGAAGCGCGCCTGAACGCGCTACGGATGCAACTCGATCCACATTTTCTGTTCAACGCGCTCAATACGATTTCGTCACAAGTGGAACGCGAACCCCGGCTGGCGCGGCAGATGATCGAGCATCTTGGCGATCTGCTGCGCCTGTCTCTCGAAAACAAGGACCGGCAGGAGGTGCCGCTGACGGAGGAGTTGGCTTTTCTGGATCACTACCTTGCTATTCAGAAGATTCGTTTCGGAGACCGTCTGAGATTTGAAACGGAGATTGAGGTTGAGGTGCGGCACGCGCTGGTTCCTTGCCTTGTCATTCAACCGCTGGTGGAGAACGCGATCCGCCATGGTTTGTCGTCGAGGGCGAGCGGAGGAACTGTGGTGGTTTCGGCATCTCGCATAGACGAGCATCTCGAGATTGTGGTGGCGGATGATGGGGTGGGTCTGCCTGCGGGATGGACGATGGAGACCGCTGCGGGGCTGGGTCTGTCAGTGACGCGGGAACGCATTCAGGGGCTGCTCGGGGAGGGCGCGAGCCGGTTTACGGTTCGGCGACGAAGAGTGGGCGGGATTCTGGCTGGCGGGACAGAGGCGGTAATCCGGCTGCCGCTGCGGTTGGCTGGAGATACGCGGGCCGAGGTGGGATATGGGCTTGTTGCCGATTGAACCGCATTCCGGCAGGATCAGCGTGCTGGTGGTGGACGATGAGAAGCCGGCGCGGCAGAGGCTGGCTGATTTGCTGCGGCACGAGACGCTGGTAGGGACCGTGTTTGAGGCTGATGACGGTCTTGCCGCGGTGCGAGCGATCGATAGCGAACGGCCTGACCTGGTCTTTCTCGATGTTCAGATGCCCGAACTTGACGGGCTTGGAGTACTGGAAGCAGTTGGGACAGAGACGATGCCGCTGACGGTCTTTGTGACGGCGTACGACCAGCATGCGGTGCGGGCGTTTGAGGCCAATGCTCTGGACTATCTGCTGAAGCCCTTCAGCGATGAGCGTTTTGAGGCAACGATGGCTCGCGTTCGAGGGAGGCTGGAGGAGCGCGGGCTGCAGGAATTCGGCCTGCGGCTGGCGCGGATGATGGCTGGCGGCGCGGGCACGGCCGGCAGGACGAAGACGTCCCAGAGACTCGACCGGCTGGTGGTGAAAACCAGAGGTGTGACGCGGTTTCTGCGAGTGGTGGAGATTGATTGGATTGAGGCCGCGGGGGTGTACGTCAATCTTCACACTGGCGGAAATGAGATTCTGTATCGCGCTGCGCTTACGGAGCTGGCGGAGAGACTGGACCCGGCGCGCTTTGTTCGCGTGCATCGATCGGCGATTGTGAATATCGAGAGCATTCTGCAACTGGAGCCTGTTTCGCATGGAGAGTTTGATGTGGTGCTGAAGGGCGGGTCGCGCACGCGGATCAGCCGGAGTTATCGAGCGCAGCTTGAGGAGCGGCTGGGTCAGTCGCTGTAGCTTTGGGGCTTCATAAGTCCCTCTTAAGTAACTCTTTCGTATAGTAAGGATTTTCTAATTTCCTCCGATAGAGGTGGCAGGGGGAAATTGTGATGCGTTCGACGACAATCGCAAAGCCGGGGCCCGTGGTGTTGCTGGCTTCGCCGGATTCGCTGCTGATATTGGACCTGAAACGGACACTGGCTGGGCTGGGGCTGCGGGTGGAGACGGCGGCCGATGCTGAGTCTGCGGTGACCGCTATGGCGGCCATGCAGAATAGTGGAATTGTTCTGCTGGACGTGCGCCTGCCGGGGGTTGCGAACGGCTGTCTGCTGGCGACGATGCACGAGTATGGCGTGCACAGACGATGCGCGATTGGGCTGATTGCGGATCAGGTTTCGGATGAGTGGATTGCGCGCCTGCGTGAAGGGGTAATCGACGACATTGTGGCGCGCAATGCGGATGGAGCTGCGTGGAGGACCCATATCAGCACCATGCAGCGGGGCCATGCGCTCTACTGCGAGCTGGAGCATTTGCGCGAGACGGCAGCGATGGAGCTGGAGCACGACCGAGTGACGGGGGTGTTCAATCGGGAGACGATGCTGGCGATTCTCTTCCGCGAAACGGACCGGGTGCAGCGCCTGCGCGGGGCTTTGAGTGTGGTGTTGTTTGATCTGGATGATTTTGGCCATTGGAACTCGGAACTGGGGCGCGAATGCTGCGACGAATTATTGCGGGAAGTGGCGATGAGAACGGGGCGGACGCTGCGCAGCTATGACATGCTTGGCCGGGTCGGAAATGACGAGTTGCTGCTGGCCCTGCCGGGATGCAGCACGATCAACGCGATGATGCTGGCGGAACGGGTGCGGATGGATGTGTTTGGCGAGGCTTTTCAGGTGAGGAGCGAGGACGGGCCTTCGATGCGGGTGCGCTTGACTGCTTCATTTGCGATTGCGGCCAGCCGGGGCAGATCGCCGGTAGTGGTGTTGCGTGAGGCAGAGCAGACTATTGCGCGGTGCAGGATTTCGGGGCCGGATTCTATGCGGTGTGCTAGTGAATCTCCGCTGGCGGCCGAGTGTGGGGATGCTGATGGGGTGGAGAGGCCGAGGTTGTATCCGGATGTGGAGGTGGCGAGCTGGTAGAGCATGGGGTTCTGTTGGGCGATGAGGCCGCTCGGAGTGCACAGGGCGGGACGGTTGGGAGGGCCGTCTGAATCTTTTTCTGCTGCGGAGTATCCTAACTCTGTTAGCAGGAGTGATTTGAGTGGCTGAAATTACATTACGGATAGACGGGATGCATTGCGGTTCGTGCATTCGACGGGTGACGCAGGCGATCAATCAAGCAGGGCCGAACGCGGGGCCGTTTCCGTTTGTGGTCACGGAAGTGCGGCTGGGGGCGGCGCGATTCCAGGTGCCGGGAGATGTAGCTGCCGCGTCGGGCGACCTTGCAGTTGCGGCGCTGGCGAAGGCCGGATTTGCTGCGCGCGTGGATGAGTAAATGGCAGCGATGAAGTCCGCATCGACGCGCCGAAGTTCTGAAGATTCGTCTGGAGACATTCAAAGGGAGAGCATCGTATTGCCGGTGCTGGGGATGACGTGTGTGGCTTGCCAGCGCCATGTCGAGGGTGCGCTTACGGGGTCTCCGGGCGTGCTTGCGGCGCGGGTGGACCTGATGCGGAATCGGGCGGCGGTGGAATTTGACCGGCAGGTGACGCGGCCTGAGGCGCTGGTGGAGGCGATTCGCGGGGCGGGTTACGATGCTGTCCTGCCTCGCAACCGGGACACGGCCGATGCGGGCAAAGATCGGGGACAGAAGGATCAGGAACAGAGGCTACAGGAGCGCAGAGCCGGTTGGAGAGCAGCGGTAACTATCGTCGCCGGGGCTTTGGCGATGGCGCTTTCGATGCTTATGGGGATGGGCGATGCTATGCCTGCTGCGGCGGTGCGTTGGGGACTGCTACTGGGGACGGGCGTCCTGGCGGTGTGGGCTGGCGGCGCTATCTACCGGAGTGCCTGGAGGGCGCTGCTGCACGGCGAGACGAATATGAACACGCTGGTTTCGTTGGGGACTGGCGTGGCGTTTGTGTATTCGGCATGGGAGACGGCGTGGCCGCGCGGGAGAGAGGTCTACTTCGATTCTGTGCTGCTGATTCTTGGCTTTTTGCTGCTGGGCAAGTGGCTGGAAGGGCGGGCGCGGCATAGGGCACTCGCATCTGTGGATGCTTTGGCGCAGCTACAGCCGAGCACGGCGCGGGTGCGGCGGGAGGCAGATGAGAGTTCGGTCGAGTTGGTGGTGCCGCTGGATGAAGTGGTGGTCGGGGACCTCGTGGTGATTCTGCCGGGTGAACGTGTGCCGGTGGATGGAGTGATTGAATCGGGGCGCACGATGGTGGATGAGTCGATGCTTACGGGAGAATCTGTGCCGGTGCCGCGCGGGGTTGGCGACCGGGTGCTGGCTGGTTCAGTGAACTATGACGGCGCAGTGACGGCGCGGGTGGAGTCCGCCGGGGCGGAGACTACGCTGGGGCAGATTGCGCGACTGGTGGAGCAGGCGCAGGGATCGCGCGCTCCGCTGGAACGGCTGGCGGATCGGACGAGTGCGATCTTTGTGCCGGTGGTGCTGGGGCTGGCTCTTTTGACGTTTGTTGGCTGGCTGTTGGCGACGGGGAGCCTTCCTCATGCGATTGCTGCGATGGTGGCGGTGCTGGTGATCGCCTGCCCTTGCGCGATGGGGCTGGCTGTTCCGGCAGCGCTGACGGTGGCAATTGGACGCGGGGCGCAATCCGGGGTGCTGATTAAAGGCGGCGAAGCGCTGGAGCGGGTGGCAGGGTTGCAGACGGTGGTGATGGACAAGACCGGGACGCTGACGCTGGGCAAACCGACGCTGATTGGGGTTGTTGCGCTGGAGGGATTTGCCGAGCAGGACCTGCTGCGTATGGCGGCTGCGGCGGAGGATTACTCGGCGCATCCGCTGGCTCATGCGATTGTGGCCCATGCGCAGGAACGTGGCGTGAGTTGGGCGGCTGCCGAAGATGTTCAGGTGATGCCGGGGCGAGGGCTTGCCGCGACGGTGGAGGGGCGGGCGATTCTGCTGGGAAATGTGGAGCTGATGCGGGAGTGGTCGGTTCCCTTTCCCGATGGCCTGAATGCTGATGCGGAAGCTGGAGTTACGCGGCTTTGGATAGCGGTGGAAGAGGGCGTGGCTGGGTATCGTCTGGCTGGGTATTTTGACGCGAAGGATACTGTGCGGCCTTCGGCGAAGGCGGCGGTGAGTTGGCTGCGCGAACAAGGGTTGGCGGTACAGATGCTGACTGGCGATTCGATGGCTGCGGCTGAGCCTGTGGCGAATGCTGTTGGGATTTCAAAGCTGGCGGCTGGGTTGCTGCCGGGGGAAAAGGTTGGCCGGATTCGCGCGCTGCAGGAGAGCGGTTTGCGGGTGGCGATGGTGGGGGATGGCATCAACGATGCCGCGGCTATGACGCAGGCGGATGCAGGCATGGCGATGGGGGCGGGTGCGGCGCTGGCGCAGGAGGCGGGAGATGTGCTGCTGCTTGCGAGCGATCCTGTGGGGGTTTGCACAACGATTGGACTTTCGCGGGCGACGGTAAGGGTGATGCGGCAGAATCTCGGCTGGGCGGTGGGGTATAACGTGGTTGGGATTCCGCTGGCGGCGGGGCTGTTGTGGCCGTGGTTTCATGTGATGCTGACGCCGTGGATGGCTGCGGCTGCGATGGCGTTCAGCTCGGTGAGCGTGTTGCTGAACAGTCTGCGGCTGAGAGGTTGGAAGGTGCCGCTGGCAAGCTGAACTCGGATATTGCTCCGAAACGATTTGTCTTGCGAAGACTCAAATCCGTTGTACGATGAGGGGCCCGGTTTTGAGCAATCGAGGACACGATGAGCTTGATTTCCATTCGACCCCTTGGGGCTATTCTGCTGTTCGCTTCGTCAGTTGTTGCTCTCGCACAAAACACTCCACCCGCTTCGCGTGTCGATAATTTCCGGGAGACGTTTCACGGGAAGGAACTGATCGATCCCTATCACTGGCTGGAAGACAGGGATTCCGCGGAGACTCGCAAGTGGATTGATGCACAGAACTCGTATGCGCATGCGCTGCTGGATCCACAACCTCTGCGACCGGAGATTACGCGCCGCCTGACGGAGATGTCGCAACATGATCGCATTGGCGCGCCGTCGCTGCGCAATGGTTACTACTACTTCGACAAGCGCGGCGCGGAGGATGCGCTGTGGTCGTTTTATCGCCGCAAGGATGGAAGCAGCAAGGATGAGTTGCTGCTCGATCCGCGGATTTTCAGTTCAGACAACAGCGCGAGCGTTTCGGTATTTGACATCTCTTACGACGGAGGGCTGGTCGCATACGGCGTGCGCCAGGGAGGTCAGGATGAAACAGATTTGCGCATTCTTGACGTTGCGAGCCATCGCGACCTTCCCGATCACTTTCCGCAAGGTCTTTACAGAGGATTCGCTTTCAAGAAAGACGGGAAGGGCTTCTACTACACGATTCAACATCGCGACTCGGGGCAGCGCGTCATGTATCACGCGATCGGTTCGGACACGGCTAAGGATGTTGAAGTGTTTGGTAAGGGGTTCGGGGTGGATACGTGGATCGCGCCGTCCGTATCCGAAGATGGGCGCTATCTGCTGATCGGCGTGCAACGCGGGTGGGCGCAGGGTGACGTCTACATTCAAAACCTGGAGTCGGGGAGCGCTATTCAGCCTTTGATCAAGGACCTAGCGGGGAAATTCAACCCTTCGTTTTCGGGAGATTTTTTGTTTGTTCAGACCGACTGGAAAGCACCGAAGGGCAGGATTCTCAGAATCGACCTTCGTGATCGCGGCCAGGATAAGTGGCGCGAGGTTGTTCCTGAAGGAAGTGATGCGATCGATCAGTCGAGCCTGATTGGTGGAAAGCTGTATGTGACTTATCTGCACAATGTAACTTCTCGCATCCGTATCTTCTCCGCGGAGGGCAAGCCTCTGGGCGAGGTTGCAGTACCGGGGCTCGGTTCAGGCGGGCTCTTTGGGCGGACGGATCAGAGAGAGGGAATACTCTATTTTTCTACGTACACCACGCCTTATTCGGTCTATCGATATGACACTGTTACGGGCAAGCAGACTCTCTGGTACCAGGACACGGTTCCTTTTCAGGCAGAGCATTTCGAGACTGAGGAGATTTGGTATCCATCCAAGGATGGCACGAAGATTCCTATGTTTCTGATACACCGAAAAGGCCTGATTCCTGATGTTAATACTCCGACGATTTTGTATGGCTATGGCGGATTCGATGTGAGCCTGACGCCGTTCTTTGATCCATCCAATGCCTGGTGGATCGAGCACGGAGGCCTTTACGCGGTGGCGAATATTCGCGGCGGCGGTGAGTTTGGCGAGGAATGGCATCGCGCAGGAATGCTCGACAAGAAACAGAATGTCTTCGACGATTTCATAGCCGGTGCGGAGTGGTTGATTTCAAAGAAATATACAAACCCCGGCAAACTGGCGATCTGGGGTGGAAGCAATGGAGGATTGCTGGTGGGCGCGGCGCTGACTCAGCGCCCCGATCTGTTCCAGGCTGTTGTGTGCTGGCATCCTGATCTGGATATGGTGCGATATTACAAGTACACCAAGAACAACAATCCTCCGGCTCTGCTTGAGTACGGCAACGGCGCCGATCCGGAACAGTTCAAGTATCTTCTCGCTTATTCTCCGTATGAAAGAGTTCGCGCGGGAACTAAGTATCCGGCGGTGTTATTCGAAAGCGGAGACGGAGATACACGCGTACCGCCTGAACAGGCACGAAAGATGACTGCGCGGTTGCAGGGCAATACTGTGTCGGATCGCCCGATTATTCTGCTGTACGATGCAAAGGCGGGCCATTCCGGAGGCGAGACTTTTCACAAGCAAATTGAGGATTCAGCGTACGAACTTACTTTCGTGGCGTGGCAACTGGGCATGAAGCCGGAGTCCGCTGCGACTGGTGTTCACTGATCGCGCACGAGAAATTGGGAACCGCTCTGGACAATGCAGGCATTCCTTTGAATTCGCCAGGGGTATATTTCGTGGGCGCGGCTGGCGACGCAAGCGCGGTAGACTTGAGGCAGGTGATTTCTTGCGCATCCTGACTCGGTACATCCTGGGGGAAATCTCTTCACATTCATTGATTGGGTGTGCGCTGTTTACTTTTATTTTGTTCATGAAGGACCTGGGGCACATTCTGGAGATGGTGGTGCGAAACAGCTCCAGTTTTACGACTGTTCTGCAGATCTTTCTTTTTACGCTGCCCAATACATTCCTGGTTACCATTCCGATGGCTGTGCTGGTGGGGGTGCTGCTGGGGCTGAGCCGGCTGGCTGCCGACTCAGAGATTACGGCGATGCGCGCCTCGGGCTTTGGGATCTGGTACTTTGTGCGCGTGGCTTCGGTGGTGGCGTTACTGGGAACCGCATTTGGGCTGGTGAATTCTCTATATGTGATTCCCAAGGCGAACCAGGCGATTCTGACGATGCAGCATGAACTGGAAACTTCGCAGGCTTCGTTTGAAATTCAGCCGCGCGTGTTCTATGAGGATTTCAAGAACACGGTGATCTACGTGCAAAATGTGCGGTCGGGGGCGGGCGCTTCGAATTGGCAGAACATCTTCATCGCCGATGTGAGCGATCCAGCTTCGCCGCGCATTACGACTGCCGAGTCGGCTACCGTGGCTGACGATAGCGGACAGGGATTGCTGATCAGGCTTCGCAATGGTTCAGAACATGAGGCGGAGGCCAATCAGCCGGGGCAATATACGGTTTCGACATTTATGCAAACCGACCGGCCGTTGACTTTTTCTCCGCAGAGCGACGTGCATCTGGGCCGTATGGACACGCCAATCTTTGCGCTTGGAAATCGAGAGCTTTTACAACTCGCAAACGGAGCGGATGGAAAGCACTACCTGATCGAACTGCATCGACGTTTCGCTTTCCCTGTGGCTTGCCTGGTGCTGATGCTCATTGGGGTTCCGCTGGGGACGGTTTCGCGGCGCGGTGGCAAGAGCAGCGGATTTATCTTCACGATATTACTGGTGTTGGCGTATTACCTCCTTTCGAATTTTGGCATAGCCTGGGCGAAGCAAGGGCGGCTGCCCGCGGCTGTAGGCGTGTGGCTGGCCAATGTGGTCTTCGCAGCTGCGGGTCTCTTTCTGCTGAGCCAGATGGCCAGTGGCGGCAAGGTACTTAGTTCGATTGCGTCGTGGTTTTCGCGGGCACCCAGGAACGGGAGTGAGGTTCCGCAGGCGGAAGGGCCGCAGGAGCAGCAAAAAGCGGGCTGGCGAGCGGCGGTACGGGCACGGTATCGCCGACGGTTTGGGCCGCAACTGGTGAAGTCGCTTCATCGGTTCAAGCCGAGAGGGTTTCCGCTAATTCTGGATGACTATGTGCTGCGGGAATTCATGAAGAATTTCATGATGGTGCTCTGCGGATTTGTCCTGATCACGCTGGTGTTTACGTTCTTTGAGCTGATTGCCGACATTCTGCGCAATCACACTGCTCTGACCACGGTGGGGGCATATCTGTGGAACCTGACGCCCAGCCAGATTTACCTGATCACCCCTCTGAGCGTGCTGATTGCTGTGCTTGTCACCTTTAGCTTGTTTAGCCGCAGCAGCGAATTGACGGCGATGAAGGCCACGGGTATCAGCATTTACCGGCTGGTAATACCGGTATTTGTGATTGCGGCCATTCTGGCCGGCGGGTTGTTTGCGTTTGACCAGTACTACCTGCCGCAGGCCAATCGCAGGCAGGAGGCTTTGCGTAATACGATCAAGGGCAGGCCGGCGCAAACGACGCTTAATCCTGATCAGAAGTGGATCTTCGGGCAACAACGTCCGGGCGAGCCAGGGAGGATTTTTTATTACCAGTTCTTCGATCCCGACCAGAATGCGTTTGCGAATCTAACTTTGTTTGAGTTCAATCCGACTACGTTTGCGCTGACCAAACGCATCTTTGCGACGCGAGCGGTCTGGAATGAAAAAGAACGCGCGTGGAGCTTTCAGAATGGCTGGGAGCGCAGTATGCAAGGCGCGATCGTAACGAGCTTCCGTGAGTTTCAAGGGGCGGAGTTTGTCGAGGTGCATGAGGAGCCGAGCTACTTCAAGAAGGAAAGCCTGCAATCGCAGGAGATGAATTTTGGCCAGCTTGAGCGCTATATTGGCGACCTGCAGCAGAGCGGCTTTGATACGATGCGGCTGCGAGTGCAGCTGTGGCACAAGGTGGCCTACCCGCTGGCGACGATTGTGATGGCGGTATTGGCGATTCCATTTGCGCTGTCGATGGGGAGGCGCGGTTCACTGACTGGTATCGCGGCAGGGATCGGCATTGCGCTGGGATATTGGCTGGTGGCGGGACTCTTCGATGCAATGGGCAGCGTGAATTATCTGCCTTCGGCGATTGCAGCCTGGACGCCGGATGTCTTGTTCGGGCTGACGGGCGGATATCTGCTGCTACGCACGCCGACCTGAAGCTGTCCTAAAAATTACAACTTGAAGTTTTGAAAACTGCTATAACCGGAGGAAAGCGACGCTTTTGATTCCGTTATTCTGGAGCGGCGCAGTTCCACAGGCCTTTTGTGGCTTGCCAGGCCGGGCAGTATCTCCGCATACCGAGCGGATCAGGATGTAGGTTTTGCATTCATAGCGGAATATGTTTGGAACTGACTCTGAATCTTCATAATTTCGGTGAGTGCGTCTGCCAACTCTGACGTATCGACCTTGTTGTGTTTTGTTGCCTGAAGCATAATCGGCTTTCAAGTGGGCAAAATAGATCACCAGCAAGCCATCACTGAAGTTCCGCCGCATCGAATCTAAGGGGACAAGGCGAGTTGAAGGTCAAATAGTGAGCTTGCGTCTAAAATCGCGCCGCGTCAAGGTCATACTTGTTGTTGTCGCTGGACTGATGCTGGGCTCACTTACGCTGGCTCTATTCATATATAACTACCGCCTACCGGCGCTTGTCATCTCTATATATCCTTTCCCGGATGAGGTCGGAGTCGATAGAAAGACCCACCTGACTATTGCTTTCAATAAGAGAATGCAGCAGAAAACAATCAATCCATCGACTTTCCTGCTCCGTGACAGCCAAAACCGAATTGTGCCTGCAACGATTACTTATCAGGACTTACCCCATAAGGCAGAGTTGTCGCCGCTAACCCCTCTGCTTCCGGACTCGACTTACCAAGTCGTGGCCTTGGGAGGCCAAGATGGGATATCGGACAGTAATCATCACCCGATCACGGCTACTCGTACTTGGACCTTCACCACCGGAGTTCCTGCTTCTCATTCCCCAACAGATGGTCCCGGAGGACCTATTCTTCTCATTACAAGCCCAGTGAATCACTTTTCTGAGTATTATGCGGAGATCTTACGCAACGAAGGATTTAACGAGTTTGCCGTCAAGGATATTTCGCAGGTAGATTCCGCCACGTTACAACAATATGACCTCGTTATACTAGGAGAGATTCCGGTTGCAGAGCCTCAGGTGCGCGCTTTGACGGAGTGGGTGCGCGCAGGAGGCAACCTCATCGCTATGCGTCCGGCGAAGAGTTTAGTCGAGCGATTCGGATTGAGCTTTGCAAGCTCGGAGTCTCCTCCCCCTACCTTACAGGACGGCTATGTGAAGATCGATTCCAGTGCCCAGGCAGGTGCGGGTCTTATCAAGCAGCCAATACAATTTCACGGCGCCGCCGACCGGTATAACTCGCCTGGAGCAACACCGCTTGCCTTTCTGTACGTCAACGCCAATACTGCGACTGAATTTCCGGCAGTCTGCATGTTGCAGTTTGGCCAGGGCAACCTGATCCTGTTCAGCTATGACCTCGCGCGGTCTGTGGTCTACACGCGGCAGGGCAACCCACGCTGGTCTGGAATTGATCGCGATGGGATTCCACCTGTCCGATCTGACGATCTTTTTTATGGAGCAAGCCGTTCCGATCCACAGCCGGATTGGGTCGATCCGCAGCGGATCGCTATTCCGCAGGCGGATGAGCAGCAACGCCTGCTTGCCAATATCATCACGCTTACTAACCTGGAGAAGAAGCCCCTGCCGCATTTCTGGTATCTTCCCCGGGGCAGCAAGGCAGCCATTGTTATGACGGGAGACGATCATGGACATGGCGGGACCATTGGCCGCTTTCTGACTTATCTGAAAAAGAGCCCCCACGGGTGTTCCGTTGAGAGATGGGAGTGCGTCCGCGCAACGTCGAATATCTTTGTCGGATCCATTTCACCTACAGACGCAGCCACATTCGCGAACCAAGGTTTTGAAATCGGACTCCATGTCTACACGGCATGTACGGATTGGCCAACGAAGACAACGCGCCAAGCCGATGGAACCGTGAAGAGGCAAGTCATTCGGCAATCTGCGGATGCTCTCTACGACCAGCAACTAAGCGGTTTCGCGGCGGAGTATCCGAACGTTCCATCGCCTGTAAGCAACAGGACTGATTGCATTACATGGGGAGATTATGACACTCAACCTCAGGTTGAGCTGAGCCATGGTATCCGCTTCGATACCAACTACTATTACTGGCCTGCTATGTGGGTGCAGAACCGTCCGGGCCTGTTCACAGGATCGGGAATGCCGATGCGCTTTGCCAGGCGCGACGGCAGCCCGATTGACGTATACCAGGCCGCGACTCAGATGACGGATGAGTCCAATCAAACCTATCCATTTACTGTCGATACCTTGCTCTCGAATGCTTTGGGAAGCCCGGAATACTACGGCGTCTTCACCGTGAATATGCATAATGATTTTCCAAAATCCAAGGGGGCCGATGCCATCGTATCTGCAGCCCTGTCTCGGCACGTACCTATCGTGACAGCCGCGCAGATGCTGAAGTGGCTTGATGGCCGCAACTCATCCGCTTTTCACAATCTGGCGTGGGATGGAGAGAAACTCGAGTTCACGATTGCTGTAGGTACGGGAGGCGACGGCCTTCAGGCACTTTTGCCTATGATGTCCAAGTCGGGCAAGTTGGCAAGCCTGACTTTGAACGGAGTCGAAGTCCACCGGGAAATGCGCACTGTTGCTGGTTTGAGTTATGCGGCGTTTGCGGCGGCTCCGGGTAAGTTTGTGGCAACGTATCGTCAGGCTTCGGGAGACCAGCGGGTGAGCCGGTAATCGAAGGCGTTCTAATACATAGCTTTTCGGCAACTCAAAAATCAATCTTCTCAGTGATTTCGCGGGTAGCCGGGCTCCTTCGCGGGCCGGTACAATCGGAATATGATTCGGGATTTGAAGCCGCTGTTTCGATACATGGCCCGATACCGCTGGGGGTATCTGTGGGGAACGCTAGCGCTGATGGCTTACAACGCTGTCAAGGTTCTTCTTCCCAAGGTGCTGCAGTGGGCTGTGAACGAGTTGAATAATGCCGGCGGCGATGCGGAGGCGATGCGGAGGACGATCTTTTTCTACTCCGGTCTGGTGGTGGGAATTGCGCTGCTGTCGGGCGTATTTCTCTATGCCTCGCGGTGGATTCTGATCGGGATCTCACGAGAGATCGAGTTCGATCTGAGGAATGATCTTTTCCGCCAGCTCGAAAAGCAGGATTCGGGTTACTACCAGCGTTACCGAACGGGCGACATAATGGCCCGGTTGACGAATGATCTAAGCGCGGTGCGGCAACTGTTGGGGCCGGCCATTATGTATTCGGCAAACACGATCATGTTTTCCGTGGGCGCGCTGTACTTTCTGCTGCATATCAGCCCGTGGCTGACACTGGTGGCGCTGGCGCCGATGCCGATTGCCAGCATCCTGGTGCAGTACTTCGGAGCGCGAATTCATGAGCGGTTTGAGCGCATTCAGGCCAGCTTTTCAGAGATTACTTCGCATGCACAGGAGAACTTTTCCGGGGCGCGGCTGATACGAGCGTTTGCACGCGAGGAGTCTCAGATCGCTTCGTTTGAGACGGCGAATCGCGAGTATATTCGGCGCGCTCTGAGGCTGGTGCAGCTTATGGGCATGCTTTGGCCGACGCTTGAGTTTGTGCTGGGCGTAGCGATGGTGATTACGCTGCTTGCGGGTGGACGGCTGGTGCTGCAACACCGCATCAATGTGGGAGAATTTACGGCCTTCACCACATACATGATCCAACTGACATTTCCGATTATCGCGGTGGGTTGGGTGATCAATCTCTTTCAGCGAGGGACAGCTTCGATCAAGCGGCTGGATGAGATTCTGCGTTCGGAGCCGAGCATCGATGATGCCGGGGCGGACATGTCGATACCGGCTGACCTGGTGCTGCGCGGGGAGATCGAGTTTCGCGGACTGCGATTTGGTTATGGCGATCGGGATGTTCTGAAGGACATTCATCTGCGAGTGCCTGCGGGATCGACGCTGGCGATCGTTGGGCCTACCGGGTCGGGGAAAACGACGCTGGTCAATCTTATTCCGCGGCTGCTTGACGTCCAGACGACTGTGGGAAATGGCGCGCCTCAGGCATCTCTCCTGATCGATGGGCGGCCAATCCGTGAGTATCCGCTGAAGGTGCTGCGGTCGAATATCGGAGTGGTACCGCAGGAGACGTTTCTGTTCAGTGAGACGATTCGCGAAAACCTCTGCTTTGGCGCGCCGGATGCTACGAAGGAAGAGATGCTGGAGGCTGCGGAAGCGGCGTACATTCGGCGGGAATTTGAGGAGTTTCCGCTGGGATTTGAGACGCTGGTCGGCGAGCGTGGATTGACGCTGTCGGGTGGGCAAAAGCAGCGCACGTCGATTGCGCGGGCGCTGTTACGGCACCCGCGAATTTTGATTCTGGATGATGCGCTGGCGAGCGTGGACACCTATACGGAGGAGCGAATCCTGCAGGGTTTGCGCGGGTATGCGAAAGACTGCACTACGATTCTGATTTCGCATCGCATCTCTACGGTGCGGGACGCAGATCAGATTGCGGTGCTGGCCGGTGGGCGGATTATTGAGATCGGCACGCACGAGGAGCTGTTAACCAGGGGCGGATATTACACGGGACTTTATGAGAAGCAATTGCTGGAAGAAGAATTGTCGGTTACGGGATAGGTAGAATTACAGCGTCCATCGCGACGTCTATCTTCAGGCAGTCCACCGCGAGGCCTGATCGGTGTCGGCGATGGGTGGAATGAGAAGTGGACGGCGCTGAGCAGAATTGCCTGCTGCTGGCGATCCGGTATCGATTGCCGTATCGATTGCAACCTGGCGCCAGGCATCACGGATAGTCCTGACGCAGCTGACGACTTCTTCGAAACGCTGCGTGGAGGCCGCGTGCGAGGCTTGCAGGATGAGCGCGAACATGGAAGCGTAGAACTCGCTGAGGACCTGCGCGGGGCGACCGCCGATATCCATGCGAAGACGAGCTTGCAGATGAATAAGGATGGCTAGCGCACGCTTGACGGCGACGCGACGGCCAGTTACGTCGCCACGTTCAGCGGCAGCGATGGCGGCGTATAGGAAGCGGATGATTCCGTCATAGAGTGCTACGACCAGGTCGACTGGCGAGGCTCCATCGAGCGCGTGTTCCTGATAACTTGACATGGGGTTGTTTCGCTCCTGCGATGATGCCAAATACGTGAAATCCAGCGACTAGGATTTTGGGGCCTGATAGCCGGTGATGGCGGAGTAGATTACGTTGATGTTGTTGAGGTCGGAAGGGATGGCCTGGAGAATCTCGTTGGCCTGATTGAGTTCCAATGTCAGATTTGTTTTCTGGGCGGCGATGATTCTGTCTTCGTTGGAAATGTCGGTGTTAAGCGAAGACTCGGTTGCACTATTGGCCTTGAGTGCAAGCGCGAGAACACCGTTGACGCTTGAAGTTCCCAGATTGTTGAGGGTCGTAGCAAAATCCACACCCCAGCTGTTGGGGTTTTGAAAGAAACTGACGACATCGGAATAATTGCTATTGAGTTCGCTGTTGAGAGCACTGGTGTCGAGCGTCAAAGTGCCGTCGTTGTTGACGCTGATGCCCAACTGACTGAGGTTGGAGATGCCTCCCTGCGAGTTAGTGGTATTAATGGCGCCAAGCAACTGCTCCTGGAGAAGGGTGAGAGTTGGGGAGGCAAACAGAGGCTCGGGCGTGCCGGAAGAGGTGTTAGTCTCCTGGGTGTTGATGGCGCTGACAACGGCGTTGTAGTCGGTAACAAATTGAGATACTGCGGCGACTACCGAAGAATTGTTGTTGAGAACCTGCACCTGGACTTGCTCTGCGGTGCCGCCGGTAACCGGCGAAGGAGCCAACAATTGGAAGGTGATGCCGGGAATGACCGTGCTGACCGTGTTGGACGCACTGGAGATGGCGACTCCGTCAACGGTTAGACTGGCGTTGACGCCGGTTGTAGCGCTGTTATAAGCGAGCGCTGTGCTTGTTGTCGCGTCGCTGATGGTGGAACCGACGGTGAGATTGCCTCCGCTGCCGGATGTTCCGGAGACCAGGGAGAGGCGCGAACCGTTGGCGTCGGTGAGGACTGAGGCGGTCACGCCGATGCCGGCCGAGTTGATTGCTCCTGCAAGTCCTGAGAGATTATTGTTCGTGGAGCCGACGGTAATGGTCTGCGCGGCACCCGAGCCGACCTGGATGGAAATGGATCCTGAAAGACTATCGGAAGCATTGGTGATCGCGTTCAGATATCCAGAAGAAGTTGCGGCTAGCGAGTTCACTGCGATGGTGTGGGTTCCGGCGACGGCGGACGAAGAGGCTGAGGTAAGAGTCAGCACGCCTGTGTCTGAACTGGAGCCCTGCTTTTGCGCAAGGACGCCCTGAAAATCTGTGAACTGATTAACGTCGGTGGAAAGAGCGGAGAGCAGGGTGCCCAGATTGGAGATAACAGTGTCCTGGCTTTGGTAGTTGGCCAGCTGCGTCTTCCACGGGGTCTCGACGGCCTGAAGATTGGTGACTATCTGGGTGACTGTCGAAGCAACGTCGAAACCTGCGCCTGATGTGGGTGATCCGAAACTGATGCCTACTGTGCCCATTATGAACTCCGATATGTCATACGCAGATGAATGGCCATTGCTTGATCATTTTCGTGAGTGAATTCTGACGATGCCCTCGCTGTATCAATCGCGTGTTTGAAACACCGAAGCCCGAAGGCCAGGGAAGGCGCCGCTTAATCGCCTTCCCTGCCCTGTTATTGGTTGGTGTTGGTTGTCTGGTTGCGAGTTGAGCTTACTGCAGGAGCTTGGTAACTTCCTGCTGCAGGCTGTTGGCCTGGGCGAGGGCCGAGATGCCGGTCTGGCTCAGGATTTCGAATTTGGACAACTGGGTTGTGGCCGAAGCGTAGTCGGTGGCCTGCACGGCGTTTTGTGCAGAGGTGATGTTTTCCTGCTGGGTGGTCGCGACCTGGGAGACAGCATTCAGGGTGTTGACCTGCGCTCCGAGATAGCCGCGTTGCGCGGCCACGTTGCTGATGGCCTGGTTGATCTGCGTGAGCGCTGCCTGAGCATTGCCCTGGGTGGTGAGATCGGTTGCGGCCAGGTTGGTTGACTGTTCGTTGATTCCCTTCTGGTAGCTGATGGTCTCCGTCGACTTGGTGGACGCCTGTAGAGCGGTCGCCGCTTCACCTGAAGTCGTATCGAGCAGCGTGGCATTGGCGATCACAACACTCGAATTGGAGTTCGAGATAAGGATGCCGATGTCAGTTGCTGCTCCTGTGCCTACGCCTGTGGCCGAGACGGTCGACAAGCTGGCGGTAACCCCGGGGATGCCGTCTTTGTTGATCTCGGAGACGAGAGCACCCACCGTGGTGGCCGTCGTGGTGAAGTTGGTGGTGGTGCCATCAGCATTGGTGACTGTGAACTTGACGCCACCGCTGACAGTATCGCTGGCAGTTGCCTGGGTCGTGGTGTTGGCGCCCGTGAACTTGGCGAGGTCGACGAATTCGCCAGCCGAGCTCTGCACAACACTGCCGCCGGAATCGCCTACTGTCGAGGAAGAAAGCGGCGCGAAGTACAGGTTATCGATCGAGGAACCGGAGGTCGACGAGTCGCCAACGAAGATGTTGACGCCGGCCGCCGAGCCGGTGAAGACCTGGTTGGAGTTGTACGTCGTGGTCTGACCGATCGAGTTGATCTCGGAGAGGATCGACTGATACTCCTGGTTGGCTGCGGCAGCCTGAGTGCTGTTGAGGGTACCGTTGGCTGTCTCGGTGGCCAGCGTTACGGCACGGTTAAGCAGGTTGGTCACTTGCGAAAGGGCCCCGTCGGCGACTTGCAGCAATCCGGAACCTTCTGTTGCGTTGGTAGCGGACTGGGTGAGAGCCGTCGAGTTTGCCTGGAGACCATTGATCAGCGAGAGACCGGCAGCGTCATCGGAGCCGGAGTTGATCTTGGATCCGGAAGAGAGCTGCGTGAGGACATTCTGCAGGCTGTTGTTGGTGTTGTTGAGATTGTTCTCCGCATACAGCGCGGAGATGTTGTTCAGTACGCCCAATGCCATGGGATTACCCCTCAGAAGATGCGTAGATTTGCGGCTGAATCCATGCTGGTCTCACCGGCGTTGCATGAGTTCCATGGGGGAAGTGCCACCGCATCTGGATTCCATATCGGCACACGCTTTAGGGACTTTAGCCCTCTTCGGTCTCGCCCTGGAGCGAGTTGCAGGTCGCCTATCGTCTTTGCTCTTTTCTGCCGATGAAGGCAATGAAAGGAGGCTGCACTCCGATGATTGAAGTGACACGTCTCAATGGAAATCCAATGATTTTGAATAGCGATCTGATCAAGATTGCCGAGGCTTCTCCGGACACTATGCTGACCCTGATCCATGGGGAAAAGCTCATTGTGCGCGAGAGCTGCGCTGAGATTCTGGAAAAGGTGCTGACTTACCGGGCGCAACTGCTGGCTGAGGTTGCGGCGCGCGGCGCAATGCATGAGATGAAGCCGGACCTGCATCGGCTGGCTGGTGTTTCGAGCCTGAGTCCGGAGGCCTGCAGTGATCCGGATGCAAGGCTTGCTCCCAGTATCGGACCTGGAGGTATGGGATTGCCTGGCGCAGCGGCGGGAGAGCGGCATTCGCGGACTATCAGCATTGAGTCCATAGGCAGGTAAATATGCAGGACGATAACGTTCCGGCGAGGATTTCATGACGGATAAAGCGAGTATTGGGGGAGTTCTGCTGGCGGTGGCGGGGATTGTAGCCGGGCTGCTGCTGGAAGGTGGCCACCTCGGACAGATCGTGCAGCCGACGGCGGCGATGATCGTGTTTGGCGGGACGCTGGGCGCGGTACTACTGCAGTATCCACTGAGCACGGTGATAGATGCGGTGCGGCGGCTGGCGCATGTTTTCTTTATGCCGCATGATGAGAACCAAAAGCTTATTCAGGTGCTTGTGACATATGCGAACAAGGCTCGACGCTCGGGTGTGGTTTCGCTGGATCAAGATTTGAAACAGATCGAAGAACCATTTCTCAGGCAGGCGCTGACTCTTGCGGTGGATGGGAGCGAACCGGCGGAGTTACGCAAGATCATGTCACTGAGTCTTGATACGCGGATAGCGGGCGAGGAACGATTGCCTGCAGTCTTCGAGTCTGCGGGGGGATTCTCGCCGACGATTGGCATTCTGGGGGCCGTGCTGGGGCTGATTCAGGTGATGCAGCATCTGGATAAGATCGATGAAGTCGGCAAGGGCATTGCGGTGGCTTTCGTGGCGACAATCTACGGTGTGGGGGCGGCGAATCTTTTCTTCTTACCGGCAGCCGGTAAGCTGCGCATCCGGATACACGACGAGCACCAACGACGGGAGATGATGCTGGAGGGGGTGATCTCGATCCTCGAAGGGATTAATCCGCGCATGCTGGAGGTGAAGCTAAGCGGGTTTCTGGATGAGAGCGAGCAGGAAGCGCGAGAGCAGGCGGCATGAGGCGGGAACGAAGAAATAACCACGGCAGTCATGACCGATGGCTGGTTTCGTATGCGGACTTCATAACGCTGATGTTTGCGTTCTTCGTGGTGCTTTACGCTTCGTCGAAGGCCGATCTGAAGAAACAGCAACAGGTGTCGCAGGCTATCGATTCCGCATTCAAATCGCTGGGAATTTTTCCTGATGCTGCACGCCAAGCAAAATTGAAAAATGTCTCTTCCGTCAGCGAGGACAAAACTGTCACTCCGATGAATATCGTGATGGGCGAAGAGTTGCTGGAGCCGGCGCGTGTGAAGGAAGATCTAGAACATGTGCGAAAGGATCTGGAGAAGATGCTTTCGAACCAGATCGCGCAGCATACGGTTTCGATTCAGATGGGCAGAGATGGCCTGGTGATCAGTCTGCGCGAGGCGGGCTTTTTCAGTTCTGGTTCGGCGACACCTCTGCCCGGAACTCTGCCAGTCCTGCGACAAATTGTCGGGAGGCTGGGGAAGACGCCTTATGATCTACGGATCGAGGGACATACGGATAATGTTCCTATCCACAATGAGAATTTTGACTCGAACTGGGAACTCTCTTCTGCGCGTGCTACGCGGATCGCCCGGATTTTTCTGGCCACGGGCATGATTAGGCCGGAGCGTCTGGCAGCGGCCGGCTATGCGGAATATCGTCCGGTGGCAACCAACGATACGACTGCGGGGCGTGCGGAGAATCGGCGCGTGGACCTGGTGGTTATGCCGAAGACGACGGTGGATCTCACTGCGCCCGATGGGGATGCGGAGAAGGCTGGCTGGCGCAAGATCACCGAGTAGCCTGAGCCAATTCTTCAACCGCTGGACTTGTTACGATGGTCAGATGAATCCCTCTTCTCAAACGCCATCTTCGCGTGCCGATCAGCTTTCACAGAGCGGAGTAGATGGGCTGGCTGCGGGAGACTGGACGGGCGCGGCGCAGTTCTTTCGCGAGGCCATTGCGGCAGAGCATGGATACGTCGAAGCACATCACGGGTTGATTCGCGCGCTGTGCGATGGGGAGCGGTTCGAGGACGCGGTCGCTGCAGCGCTGGAGTTAACTGCGCTAACGCCGAACGATCCGTTGGCTCATACCAGTCTGTCGATTGCGCTTCAAAAGGCGGGAAAGATTCCCGAGGCGGAAGCGGCTGCTGGACGGGCGCGGATTCTGGAGTGGAAGCAACAGCTTGCAGCCGACCCTACAGAGGGCAGTATTACGGAACTGGAACCGCCGCGATAAGATTCACACTCTCAATAACTCCCGTGCCAGTTAGCCTCGAACGCCACTTCAGCCTGCGTTCATCTTCCGTGTGTATACTCTCCCGCACTGGAGGTGTTGCATGAATGCAGGTTCCGAGTCGGAGGCGAAGCGTCGCAAGCACAAGAAGGGTCATCACGGCGGGTCGAAAGGACCGAAGCCACCGACAGGGCCCGCCAGCGGCGATCCTGTTTTTGGGCAGCCAACGCTATCTCCCGATCCCACTTCCTTCAAGAACCCTGTGACAGATGCGAACGAGCCTGATGTGGCGGGAGTTCAGGCAGTGCCGCAGCCTGCAGGAGGAGCGGCCGAGCCTGTCCTGACACTTGCGCAAGTCTACGGAAGCAAGGGAGCGGCAATCACGCAGGCGATTGTAAAGGCCGGGCAGATTGTCTTTCACAGTGTGGGCGATACAGGCAGCGCAACGGGGCCGCAAACGCAATCTCTGGTGGCGGATAAGATGGTTTCCGATTTTACCGAGGCAAGTCAGGCAGATGTGCCGTCATTTTTCTACCACCTGGGCGATGTCGTTTACTACTTTGGCGAAGGAACGTATTACTACGACCAGTTCTTTGAACCGTACCGGATGTATCCTGCGCCGATTTTAGGGATTGCGGGAAATCACGATGGAATTGTGTATCCCAAGGATCCCGAGCCAACGCTGGATGCGTATTTGACGAACTTCTGCGCTGCCACTGCGGTTGCGTCGCCGGATGCCGGTGGGCTGGTGCGTACGACAATGATTCAGCCAGGAGTGTATTACACGTTTGACGCGCCATTTGTGCGCATCCTGGGGCTGTACAGCAATGTGCTGGAAGATCCGGGAGTGATTTCGGATCAGGACGGCCTGTATCCGACTCTGGACCAGAGGCAGATTACGTTCTTAACGACGGCGCTTGGGCGAATTAAGAGCGAGGCATATGCCGGAGCGGTGATTATCGCCATGCATCATCCCCCGTATACAGGTGGGATTGAGCATGGAGGGAGTCCGCTGATGCTGCAGGATATAGATAACGCCTGCACAGCGGCGGGAGTGTGGCCGCATGCGGTGTTTTCCGGACACTCGCATAACTACCAGCGATATACGCGAACTGTGAATGGGTTTCAGATTCCCTACATGGTCGCGGGTTGCGGAGGGCACTCGCCGTTGAGCCAGATGCGCACGACGGTGCGCACTCCTTATGTGATTGACTCCACGCTGACACTGGAAAGCTACGATGACACCGATTACGGCTATCTGCGGGTCATCGTGAATGCGCAGACGATGACGATCGAGTTTCATCCCGAATCGGATGGCGGAACGACAAAGACACCGAACGATAAGGTGACGATCAACCTTGCCGCGCGCACGGCAAGCTAAGGTCCGCGCCGAGCTGCGGGTAACACCTCGGGGTCGTGTGCTAGTCTGCGGAATAGTGGCCGTGGACGTCGTTGCGATCTTTGAGCATGAGTATCGGGAGCTGCGCCCGCGCGCGCCGATGCCGCCGTTTCGTATCCGCTTTCGGCGCTTCGTTTCGCTGAATACGACGATACGGCTTCGCGAAGGCGTGCTGCATGTGAGCCTTTCTGACCTGCTGGAGGGGGCTCCGGAGTCGGTGCTGCGGGCGATTGCGCATATTTTGATTGCCAAGATTTATAAAAAGCCGATCAGTGCCGCGCATAACCATCGTTACAAGCGGTTCCAATACAGCGAGGCGGTCGCCAGACAGACTGAGCAGATTCGCAGCACGCGCGGAGCAAAGCGAGTTAGCGGGCCTGAAGGCCGGTATTACAATCTGGAAGAAGTTTTCGACACGTTGAATGAGCGGTTCTTTCATGGACTGCTGGGGCGTCCGCAACTGACGTGGAGCGAACATCATGCCAAGCGATTGCTGGGGCACTACGATGCAGCGCACAATACTATTGTCGTCAGCAAGGTCTTTGACCGGCCTTCGAGCCCGCGATATGCGATTGAATACCTGCTGTATCACGAGATGCTGCATCTTAAGCATCCGGTGAGTGTGCGCGGGACGCGGCGATGTGTGCATTCTGCGGCGTTCAAGGCAGACGAGGCGATGTTTCCGCAGTTGGATGAGGCAATCAGATTTTTGAAGCGGCTTTAGCGTTTGCATCATTTGCAGCTTGTTACAGAAGAGGATTTGCTTGAAGACCAGACGAGACTTTTGCCGAAATATGCTTGAAACAGCAGCGCTCAAGATGTTGCCTGTGTCTGCGCTTCTCGCTGATGAGGAGAAGAAAGCCTCGACCAGCAAACTGCCATTGCTCGAATTGCAACAGCGGTTTCTTGATCTGCGTTTTGGCATGTTTGTGCACTTCAATATGGCTACGTTTCAGGACCGCGAGTGGGGCGATCCGACGGCGCATGCCGAGCAGTTCAATCCGACGAATCTTGACACAGACCAGTGGGCCGCGGCTGCCAGATCTGCCAACATGACATGGGGCTGTTTTACTACTAAACATCATGATGGATTTTGCCTGTGGCCGACGGCGACGAAGGTCGTGAGCGTTCGCCATACTTCGCACAAGATCGATGTGGTGCGCGCCTATGTGGATTCGTTTCGCAAGGCCGGGCTGCGGGTTGCTCTGTACTACTCGATCCTGGATATGCGGAATGATATTCGGCACTTCAATATAACTCGCGACAAAGTGCAGTTAGTGAAGGACCAGATGACTGAGCTATTCACTAACTACGGTGAAATTGATGCGCTGATTATCGATGGGTGGAATGCGCCGTGGAGCCGCATTACTTACGAGGAGATGCCGTTCTCGGAGATATACCGGCACATCAAGGCTATGCAGCCTGATTGCCTTGTTTCGGACTTGAATGCGAGCCAGTTCCCCCCTGGTGGTTTGTACTACTCGGACCTGAAAGCGTTCGAGCAGAATGCAGGGCAGAAGGTACCGCAGCAGAGCGATCTGCCCGCTTTCTCGTGCGTGACAATTACGCCAGAATGGTTCTGGAAACAGAAGGACGTCGATAGTCCGCTGAAGCCGGTTACAACGGTGGTGGATGAATGGCTTGTGCCGCTGAATCGCAGGCATTGCAACCTGATTCTCAACGCGCCTCCTACTCGTGAAGGACGACTTGCACCCAATGTTGTGAAGCGGCTGGAAGAGATCGGGCGGGCGTGGAAACATCCGGGGCCAGCGGAAAAGATCAGCGAACATATTGTGATCACTACTCCAAACCTGGCGACCGCCAAGCCGATCAGAGCTAATGCGAATCCCGATACTGTTGGGCCTGACGAAGCTAATGATGGAGACTTTGGGTCGAGCTGGTATCTGGATGATGGGCTTACTGCAGGATGGCTGGAAATTGACCTTGGAAAGTCGCAGAGCTTTAATGTGCTTTCACTGGTCGAGCCGGTTGGGCGATGGAAGGAGTACGGGGAGAGCCGAATCAAGAGTTACAAGTTTGAGCGATGGGATGGCGTGAAATGGGTGACCCTCGTGGAGGGCGGCGTTCCTGCTGCCGTGACGATTCAGCGGGTTTCGCGTACCTCTGCTTTGCGGGTGAGGCTAAGTTTTGAGAGCAGCCGTGAGGGTCTTCACATCGCGGATATGGGCGTGTATGACGAGCCCTCGGCGTAGCTTGGACGCGCAGTAGATGAGCCGCCCGTGAGTGGTCAGGACCGACGCCGTCCAAGTGGATATTGCCGTTGGCCCTTGTTACTTGCAGAGTAGATTTATGAGGTCAGAGTTCCCCTTTCTGCGGCTTCGAGATAGCCCCCGTCTTTTTCTGTTACTCGCTCTTATCAGCGCGATGCAGACATCGGCCATAACTCTCGCGGGGGCACAGCAAAAGCCTGACAAATCCATGGGTGATATGCCAGAGATGGATATGAGTGGGGACATGAAAGATATGGGCCCCAGCATGGCGGCGATGGCCGGCCATATGACTATCACTCCTCTGAGGCCGAAGCAGCCTGGAGACGAGGAAAAGGTCAGGGCGATTGTGGCACAGGTGAAGGCGTCGATCGAACGTTACAAGGACTATCACAAGGCTTTGGCTGATGGATTTGTGATTGCGAATCCTAAGGTTGACCAGCCTCAGTTTCATTTCAACAATCAGGCCAACCTGCGGGAAGCTGATCATCATTTCGATCCGACGAAGCCTTCTTCCCTGCTCTATTTCAAGACGCCGAAACAGCAGTACAAGCTGGAGGGCGTGATGTTTACGGCTAGTCCGAATGCGACGGAGGATGAGCTGAACGAGCGAATTCCGCTCAGCATTGTGCGGTGGCATGAGCACACGAATTTCTGCGCCGCTCCGGCTGATAAGGTGAAGGAATATTTTGGCGCGACGCCGAAGTTTGGCATGTTCGGATCGATTAAGACCGCTGCGGCCTGCAAGGCTGAGGGCGGGACGTTTTATCCGCGGATGTTCACTTGGATGATCCACGTCTTTCCTTTCGAGAGTGACCTGAAGGACGTGTTCTCGATGAATGACGATGTTCCCCATTTCGGGGCGGAGCGGCCTTAACGACGGGTTGCTGAAAGAAAAGTCTGTAATCATCGGTTCCCGATGGCGTAAGGTCTAGACGATGCCGTCAGGAGCGACGCAAGTTATGGAGCAAGAGGAAGTTGTAGCAACGCTGTGCGAATTTCATACGGAGACGGGTCGGTCGCTGCTTGAGTTGGTGGATGAGTCGCCGGTGCTGCTGATCTTTCTTCGCCACTTTCGATGTGCTTATTGCGCGCAGGCGCTGGATCGGTTGTCACAAGTGCGGGCGCAGGTTGAGGCTAAGGGCGCGAGGCCGGTGTTTGTGCATCTCGGTTCGCCGGAACGGGCCAAACCTTACTTCGACTACTACCATCTTTCGGATGTGGAGCGAATCAGCAATCCGGATGCATCGCTGTATCAGCGGCCGGCGTTTGGGCTGGGGCGCAAAAACTATATCCTGCACTCGCTCCATCCGGCGGTATTGCTCGGCTGGTTCAAGGGATCGCTCTTCAAGTACGGCATCGGGATTCCGAAGGAAGATGGCGATCAGATGCCGGGCGTCTTCTTTCTGAAAGATCGCAAGATTGTGCGCGCCTTTCGCCATCGGACGATTGCCGATGAGCCCGATTTTCTGAAGCTGGTTGGGGCGGGTTGAGGGTGGCGATTTCCCTATTTGAGAGGGCCAAAAGCGGCGAGTTAACCCCAAAAAGGGGGGAGGGGGTGCGTTTTTGCCTTTAACTTATTGAAGCGAGGCTGTTTAGACGAATAAAAGGTGTCGATATGGCGTACTTATGGCACGTTATGGCGCACTTTTTGCGCGGATTTGGCGCGTTAAGAGCAGGGAAAAATGCATGTGAGTTTCTCCTTGGCAGCCGGGAAATCCTCAGCGGCCGCTCTACTTCATTGTGCGGGAGCGGAGGGTAATTCTATGCAATGACCATTGAAGTCGAAGCATGCGCAGGCAAGTTCGGCGATCGAGCAGAAGGTGTTATTCAGACTCGGGTCATCCGCCCCTATCTATCCATGTCGCAGGGAAATGGTATCGATGTGACATGCGGAGGTATGAAGCTGTTCACATAATTTGCCACGGCCTCATTGTTGAAGACCCACACGAGCGGGTATCCGCACCGGGTAGCGACTGCGGTTTGCTCGAGGGCTTGGTCGATGAACCTGTGAAGCGTTCGTTCTCGCAGCTCACGGGTGGCTGGACTGGTGTTCAGAAGATAGCCATATCCGGTCTTAATCTCGAACAGAACGCGATCAAGTCCGAGTGCGTCAAATTCCACATACAAGCCCTCTGGCGTCTCGAGGCCGAATTCGCGGTTCACGCCGCTGACCATTGCGGCAAACTGGTCGTGGCATGTATTGCCGCCGCGTTGCCCAACAGCCATGCCCCTGCACTCGCGCTGCTGCTCCTCTTCGTCCGTATCGGCGTCAGGACGCGATACAGGCCCAGAGTCGCTTGAAAGCGTGGTCGCCGCGGCTGCTGCTACTCCAACTGCTGCCGGCGCCAAGCTTTGGGCAGCGGCTGGAGCCAGCACATCGGCGGCGGCTGGAGCCAAGGATTCAACTGCGGCGGGCGCAAGCGTCTCCACGGCGGCGGGAGCAAGCGTCTCGACGACTGCGGGAGCAAGCACGGCGTCAGCAATAGCGGGAGCAGCGACTTCACTGGTCAATACAACTACACCGTCAGCGACAGCAACGTCAGCGCCGGCTTCCCCGATGATAAGCGCTCCGGCCAAGATCGCTGGTCCACGTTGAATCCGCAGCCCGTTCGATGAGCCGAACAGACATCCTGGCAAGACGCGTCCACTGAGGGCTGCAATCGCCATGCGGTCGGCCTGATGCTCAAGCTCGAGATCTCGCGAAACATCTGCAGCCTCCTCTTTTTCCGTGCCTTGTTGCAAGGTATGGGCCAGTTCGTGGGCGAGGAGGATATCCCCTGACAGTGTTCCGGGCTGATATTGTCCAGAGGCGAAGGCGATGTGCCTTCCCACAGTGAAAGCGCGCGCACCCAGGTTACTGCTCAACACGGATGCATCGGAATCGGTGTGAATTCGAACCGAGCCGAAACCGACGCCGAAGGACTGCTCCATCTGATGTCTGGCGGGACCATCGAAAGCGTGGCCGGTTCCCAATTTCGAATGAACGGCCGCCGGATTATGGGCGGCGAGTTTGCCATCGCGCCCGGCGGTCATTGGATGGACCCGCGTTGTGGTATGACCAGCCCCGCCTCTGGCCAGGTTGCGCGCAACTGCCCGAGCGCGCATTGCAACTGCATCGATCAATCCTTGGGCACTGGCTCCGGCTGGCGGATGCGCGAAATGTTGGATCAGTCGCAGCAATTGGGCAAGAGGTTTTTTTCGGTAATACTGAATAGTCTTCAGAATGTAGGGACAGTCGCGTGCGGTGGCGCCAACGACAGACAGCTCTTCACCGCACTCTCTCAGGAGCCTCGCCTGAAGTGTGTCGAGAAACTCGGTGCGATGCATCTGGCCGGTCGCGGCTCGCTGTGCGTCTTCGATCACGGCCTGTTTGGGTGCTGCGACAGCAGCTGGTTTCGCAGCCGGTTGCCTTTGCACCATTGGTGGGACATTATGTCGCACAGGATGTGTCGGACTACGAGAAGGATTGGAAGGCGGACCTGCAGGTACGCCCGGCGCCTGCTGCACAACATGGGTTAGTTCATGGGCGATCAGCCGTTGACCCCACGATGTGTGTGGAGCAAACTGTCCTGCTCCGAAGACAATATTCTGACCCACGGTGTACGCCAACGCGTTCACTGCGCCTGCCGACTCAACTGCCTCGGGGTTGGTATGAACACGGACATTGCGAAAATCCCATCCGAAACGTGGCTCCATAATGGAGCGAATTTCCGCGTCGAGAGGACGGCCGGAGAAGCGCAGCACCTGATCCAGACCGGAAGACGCTTCGCTGGCAAGTCCGTCCTCATCGGAGCCAGACAACGGTTTGCCGTCGTGGCTGTCGCCAGCTTGCTTTCGCTGGATATGGGCTTCTTCACCGCCGTTTTTGCAGTTGCTACAGGTGCCTCCGCAGCCGCATTTGCGCTGGAGAGCGGGGATACCGGAGGGTGAAGTTGTCCTGGCAATGTGCGGGGCTGGTCCCTGGGGAGGCGAGGTCATACGCATGACTTGATCGGCTACCTGGTCTGCTTCCTGTTCGTAGCGGTCGCCGGGCTCGTTGACGGTGAGTTTGGCCTGAATCCTGGGGGCGGTTCGGGAGAGCATGCGCAGGACGCCCTGGTTTCCGATCGTCCTTTGGAGGTGGCGAAGCTGGGATGCTCCGGTCTGTGAGATGCCGGGCCTGAAGGCGTTTGGACGGGCTGCTCCTGACTGAGCGAGGCCTCTCACAGAAGTGGAAGCTGCGGCGGATTGAAGATGCGCGAAAGGGGGATGCAGTTGCCGCTCCGGTTCAGGCGTATCTACGGTTCGGCTGGCGTTGCTTTTCTCCTTCGACTCGCTAACGGGGGCATGGAACATCGCAGGGTTTGAACCTCCGCATGCTTGCTTTCCTTACGGGCAGCTTCAAACTGAATTTACTCCCAGTTTGGGAGTTAGTCATTGAGATTCATCGACACTTATGGCACAGCTCAGACGAGCAGGTGGTTCTTGACGATCACTTTTTGGAGGGTCATCGATTGTTGCAGTGACTGTATCTGCTCCATCACGATTGACTGCATATTTCCTGCCACCTCGGGATTGAGAGCTCTCAGCTTGTCGTAGACGTGGATCAGGTCGTCGATTCTCTGTTTATATTCGTCGGGTTTGGGTGGACCGAAGCGTCGCTTGGGGTTGGGATGGGTGATGCGATACCACATGTCCATGAACCGCTTGTAGTCTTCGCCCCAGCCTTCGGTGACGCCGTCGGCCGTGAAGCTGGTGTCTGCTGAGATGGGATCTCGCCAGGTGGCTTCGTCGCTCGCACTGGCATGGACGCTTATCGTCAGGGGCCCGCTTCCGGCGATGTTCGACAGAGTGAGCATCCGGGTGTCTGTATCGATCGAGAAGTTAACGTCGACTCTTGGTCCGCCGCCTAGCTGCGGTACGTTGGTGACGCCTGTTTCGGGAGGATCGGGCTGGTATCCCCCGACATACCAGTAGACGTTGATGTTATCTCTGCCGTCGAAGACTCCGGCGCCGCCGAGACCGGCGACGACAGGAATATAGTCCACGGTGCGGATGGTTTGGCGGCGTTCCCAGGTGAAGAGGCCGGCCCATTCCCAGCCGGGAATCGGTCTCATTTCAGTCGAAATTACGTTCACTGTCTCGGAGACGTTCTCGATGATCGAGACGCGGGGCGAGTAAGAGCGGTTCACGCGCACGCGGACAAATGCCGGGGTTTTCTGCTGGACAAATTCATCGCTCACCGTTACGGTCGCGAAACCGACGGACGTGTCGACGCGGAGGTCGCTATCTGGGCTTGGGAACACGATTCTGCCGGCGTACCAGACGGCAGTGTTCGAGGATCCGGGGATGTCTTTGACGACGTGTACGACCAATCCGCGATTGTCTCGATCGGCGCCATTGGCAGCGAGACCTGTATCCCAACGCGAGGCCCAGTTAAAGTCGAATGGTTGCCGATACTCGACATACACGCGTCCTCTACCTGACTCGTCTTCGTCGAGTGGATGGAAGACGATCAATTCGGGTTTGCCGGCATCACCTTGTCCTGCTGGGTAGACGGTGAAGACTTCATCAGTACCACCTTCATAGACGTGGCGCACTTTGTTGGTGGCTTCGAGCGCACCGGGCTTTGTGAAATGCAGGTTGGCCCGCGAAAGCATGGGGCCAGCCGAAAGGCCGTTGGGGAAATCTGGGATTGTTTGGCTGACGGGCAGAGTGAAGGTCGGGCTGGCTCCGCCGAATGAGGCGGAGGACATGAGATCGTAAGGGTCGCCGTAAACCGGATAGACCTCGGCGATTCCGTCGTCGGACCAGTCCGCGCCGGAATTGAGAATGCCATAGGTATGGTCAAAGCCGAGGACGTGCCCTGTCTCGTGGCAGTAGAAGGTGCGGTCGTCCGTCGTTGGAAGAACGCAGGCGCTACCGGGGCCAACGCCTGTCGCTCCGGCGTCGTAGCCTGTTCCACCAGGGTTGGCCGGATGGAGAAACACCACTATGGCGTCGTAGGGGGAGAGGTCTACTCCGTTGTTTTGAGCGGCTGCTTTGGCGGCGTTCAGAACGGTGTAGCGGCTGTCTGGCGGCACTGGCAGGTTCACGTCGTAGGAGCCGTAGAAGTCGACTGGAGAGAATGATATCCAGTTCTCTGCGTTGTCACGCCAATACTTCAGGATCGAATCCTCATCGGTCAGGACCATGCGTTTGGCCTGCTCGATAGTTAGTGGAGCTACTGAAGTGTTGTTGCGAACCAGGATGACGGCGAATCGTCGTTGCTCAGACATGATGGACCCCTGACGAACTTGCTGTGAGGGCAATGAAGACTCTGGGCAGACACTCTGTTCCGGTTTCGGAGGCCTGGCGACCTGCTGATAACTGGAAACCCGCTTCATCAAAAGCCTACCCGTTTCGGCTGCCGCGGCAGATATCGAGCGGGATAGCTGAGGCCTTTGCGATAACTCCTACACGGTATAGTGGGCGGCGGTTTGCTTTCGTATCGGCTTAATCGATGAATTTTATGAATGACAGAAAGAGAAACAAGGGATAAGACAACAGCAGATCCCCATTCGACTTCGCTCAGGGCAGGCTTTCGCTGCGCTCAGGATGACAACCTTTTGGGAGGTCGATGCGGGATGACTCTTGCGTAGGTCGATGCGGATCATCCGGTCGTTATGTGCAGGCCGGTGCCAACGTGCTGACGGGGATGGGGACTTGCTCCACGATTTCTAAGCCGAAGCCTTCTAAGGCCGGAATGTGGAGTGGGGTGTTGCTCAGGAGGCGGATGCGGCGGATGCCGAGGTCGTAGAGGATCTGGCCGCCGAGGCCGATGGCGCGCAGGGTGTGTTTGTGCGGATCGTGTTCGGGATGGATGGCGGCGCCGGAGCGGAGGGCTGCGCGGTGGTCGGCGTGGGTGATGAGGCGCGCGAGTGAGGTGGGGTCTTCGACGGGGCGCAGGAGTTCGAAGCCGCGGCTGGTGTTGTGGAGGTAGACGATGGCTCCGCAGCCGGCTTCGGCGATCATGCGCATGGATTCGTCGAGGATTTCGCGGCAGCTGCAGTTGGCGGCGAAGAGGTCTCCGGCGGCGCACTTGGTGTGGACTCGGACGAGGACTGGCTTCGCTGAGTCAGTGGTGTCAGCGGAGCTAGGGTCGGGTGGGCATAGGTCGCCTTTTACCAGGGCTATGTGGCTTTCGCCGCCGTTGACTTCGCTCTCGTAGGCGACGAGGCGGAAGTCACCGTGGCGGGTTTGAATCTGCGTTTCGCCTGCGCGGGTGATGTAGCGCTCGTGCTGCAGGCGGTAGCGGATGAGTTCGGCTACTGTGAGCATCTTCAAGTTGTGCTCGGCGCAGAAAAGGACAAGGTCGGGAACGCGGGCCATAGTGCCGTCGTCGTTCATGATTTCGCAGATGACGCCAGAGGGGTTGAGGCCGGCGAGGCGCGCGAGATCGACGGAGGCTTCGGTTTGGCCTGCACGGACGAGGACTCCGCCTTTGCGGGCGCGAAGGGGGAAAATATGCCCGGGGCGGGCCAGGTCTGAGGCTGTCGATGCGGGCGCGATGGCGGTGCGGATGGTGTGGCTGCGGTCGGCTGCGGAGATGCCGGTGGTAACGCCTTCGCGGGCCTCGATGGTTTCGGTGAACGCGGTGCCGAAGCGGGAGGAGTTCTGCTGCGTCATGGGGGGCAGGTTGAGGTAGTCGGCGCGCTCTTCGGTAAGGGTGAGGCAGATAAGTCCGCGGCCGAAACGGGCCATGAAATTGATGGCCTCTGGGGTGACGAATTCGGCGGCGAGGGTCAGGTCGCCTTCGTTTTCGCGGTCTTCATCATCGACGACGACGACCATGCGGCCGGCGCGAATCTCTTCGAGGGCGGTGGGAACGTCAATGAAATGCGCGTTGAGAGTGCGATTGGACATGGCTTGCTCTTGCGATGTTGACACAACTCATTGTCTCGCATGGGTGCGGAAAGGACAAAGCCCAGTGCGGAATGCGGCGTTCGAAGACTGACACGGTTATAAATCATCTCTCTACCATGACGTCATTTCGAAATCGCCGCTATCGAGCAATAGTGCGGAAGAGATGGCTGGGTTCGATCCGCAGACCCCGGTCAACGTAATGGCGGCGCATTCGTCCTCGCCGGGCATACCTCGCAACCACCCATGTTCGACCCAGATGTCGTAAGCGCCTGCATGCTTCCTGCCGCTGAACATGATCAATTGCCGGTTGAGAACGCTGATTTGTAGTGGGATATGTGGCAACTCAAAGTCGGGATCACGCCTTTTGAAAGCAGCTTCTGCCTCGGCTACAAGATCGCCGGGGATTTCTGCCAGAACATCCGGTCCCATGGGCACACTTAAGATAGCTCCCACCGCGAAGACAAGCTGACCTTTACGGTGCAAGGAAAGACCTAACCCAGCACAGGGGGTTCGCGACAGATACAACGTATCGCCGGCTTGGAAATTGCGGATCAGATCGCTGGCCACGTAGAACGAAGCGGAGGAGACTGTCGCATTCTCTCTCCGGGAAGATGAGAGCGTCAGACGGCTTCTGGAGACTGCCGGTCGTGTGACGCCTGGGTTCGGCGTCGGACCACCGTCAGAAATCACAAGACGCGGCGACAGGCCCGTGAGGCGAGAGCTTCCTGGCGATGCGCGGAGCAAGCTGGTATCTCCACAAGGCTGAACCGGCCACGGAGTCGAGTTATCCTCCTGGAAGGTTTCTGGAACTACTGCGCAATAACGAAAGGTACCTGCAGGGTGCATGACCACGGCATTTTTGCCCTCCCGCCTCAGACGATACACCTTGACTGAAATGGACGAATGCTGAGGCTAAATATATGGGCGAAAGCAGCCATCGTTGTTGTAGCTTGTCTGTATCCATGCAGCAGCCTGATTATCTGCGCCATATTCGCGTGTGCCTTGCCATCGTCATCTGTGGGCTGGTTTTGAGCGGCGTTACTGCCTTTCCTCTTGAAACAGAAATTGCGTGGCTGCTCTCGCTGCTGCATACTTCGTGGCTTCAGCCGGCTGCACAGTACACCCATTTGCTTCCGTGGATTGAACGGGTGCACCAGGGACTTTCGGACACCTACGCTCGCTATCCCTTTGTTGCCTACGGCACGGACTGGCTTGCTTTTGGGCATCTAGTGATCGCCGTAGCTTTCGTGGGTCCGTACGTCGATCCGGTACGCAACAAGTGGGTTGTCACGTTTGGCCTGATCGCGTGCGCAGGGGTGCTGCCGCTCGCGCTGATTGCCGGGCCGATTCGGGGTATTCCGATTGGGTGGAGGCTGATCGATTGCAGCTTTGGTGTCCTGGGCGCTATTCCGCTGGTGATTTGCAGGCGGGCGATTTCTGCTCTCGAAGGTCCCGCAGCATAACTTCCGCTCTTTGCAATTTTTTACCCGGCTCGAAAACATTTGTCCTGGCTGATTTCCGAATGAGAGGCGGATAGTCTATGTAGTTGAAATAAATCTGCAAAATATGGCCTCGCCCAGGTTAGCCGAGGAGGATGCTCGACATGCTTCGCACCATGGTTACTCTTGCCTTTCTGCTTTCGAGTCTTACCATCCGAACGGCAGAGGATAAGCAGACTTCCTACCCGTCCTTTGACTATGAAACGGCTCGCGCGCATGAGATCAAGCCGCATCGGCGCACCATTCCACATGAGGGAGTGGATGAGGGAGACAGCCAACTGCATTTGACGCTAACGGTTTCTGCAACCGGGGATGTGGTGGATGCGAAGGCGGAAGGTGAAACCAACGCGTTGAGAATCTGGCCGGACCTTGAGGGTGAGGTGCGGGGATGGAAGTTCACTCCGTTTGAGAAGGACGGGAAGGCGGTTACCGCGGAGGTCGAGGAGTATATCGGTCTTGTTCCACCGGAACGGCTCCCGAAGAGGCATGTGGCTGCGCCGCCGATTCGATCTGACTCCAATATAAAGATCACGCTGGCAAGAAGCGGGTGCTTTGGATCGTGCCCGTCTTACAGAGCCACAGTCGCCACTAACGGCATCGTCTTTGAAGGTGGCGGCAATGTGGTTGCCCGGGGAAAGCATTCGGATACGGTAGAGGCGGGCAAAGTCCGTGAGTTGGCGCAACGATTTGTAGAGGCGGACTTTTATTCGATGGATGCAGAGTACAGGGCTTCGGTGACGGATTGCCCAACTTATGTGCTCTCGATTGACATCGACGGCAAATCGAAGGAGGTCGAGGATTATGTCGGTTCGTGGGTGGGCATGCCTGCTGTGATTTCGGAGTTGGAGGACGAAGTCGACGCGCTGGCGCAGACGAATCGATGGATCGAGGGGAAGGATGGGCTGGTCAAGGCGCTGCTGGCGGAGAAGTTCGACTTCAAGACATTTGAAGCTCAGGTCATGCTGAAGGAGATTGCGAGACGCGGCGAGACAGCAACGCTGGAGGACCTGCTGGAGGCAGGGGTGCCGTTGAAGCCGATTCCTGCGCCTAAACGGAAGGAAGCCTACATGGGCGTTCTCGTTGAGCAGATGGGATGGCTCACTGCCGCGAGGGATCATCCCGATGCTTTGCAGGCGCTGATCGACGCAGGGGCAAGCAAGAGCGATCAGAGAGACAAGGATCTGGCGCTTGTCGGGGCTGCCCGATCGGGCCAGGTTGAGGCTGCGCGGGCGTTGATGGACTATGGCGCCAATCCGAATGCCGATCTTGGAAAAGAGATTGTTACAGAACAGGGGGCGGGCCTCACTATCGGCATGCAGGGTGCGGGGAGTGTGCTGATCTACGCTGCCGAATCTGGCAATCCTGAGATGGTGCGGGAAATTCTGCGCTATCACCCGAAGCTGGAGGCTCGGGACCATGAGGGCAAGACGGCTGTCTTCTCGGCTGCCGAAATCTTCGATAGCAGGTCAGGAGAGGCTCGGGCGGAGTGTTTGCGCCTGCTCGTGCAGGCCGGCGCAGACGTGAACGCGCGCGACAACGACGGCGATGCTGCGCTGCACAAGGCTTACGCCACCGAGGTCGTGAAGGAGCTTCTGAATCTCGGTGCGGATGTGAATGCGCGGAACAAGGACGGGGAAACACCGATCTTTACGACATACGATGACGCTGCGATTCCGTTGTTCGTTGCGCATGGCGCTGATCTGTCTATTCGCAACAAGAAGGGGCAGACGGTGATGGAAGCAGCAAAGGCAAAGGGCTCAGACCGGCAGAAGGCGCTTCAGAAGGCTATTGCGACGCTGAATCAGCGATAGCCGCTTGCCTGCGCTTGCAGTTTAACTGAGACTCTTTTAGTCTTTAAAAGCGGACCTAATTAGTCGCATATTGGGAATTATCCGACAGGCAAAGAAGCGGTTGGGATTGAGAACCGTGCCTGACCCCTAGCCCACACAGGTTTTCATGTCTAAATCACATGCGGTTTTGAAGTTTCTTCGCAAGGTGCATCTTTACCTTGGTGTGTTTACTGCGCCTGCGCTGCTGTTTTTTGCGCTTACCGGAGCGCTGCAGACGTTTAGTCTTCACGAGACGACGCAGGGCAGCAGCTATAAGCCGCCTGCTTGGATCGCAGAGCTGGGGCAATTGCACAAGAAGCAGACTACGGTGCTTCCGGTACGCAAGCCCAGGCCGGAAGCGGCGGGACCTGATCGGGCTCCTGGACCTGATCGAGCACCCGGACCTGATCGGGCGGCAGTGGCTGCTTCGGCGGCTGTTGGGCCTGCGCCGGCGGTACCGTCTTCGCCTCGTCCAAAGAGCCATTTGCCGATGAAGATTTTCTTTTTGGTGGTTTCGGTGGGGCTTTTTCTCTCCACACTGACCGGCATCTATATGGCTTACAAATACAGCAGAAGCAAGCTGCTCATCAGTGGGCTGCTGCTTGCGGGAGCTGGTTTGCCGTTGCTTCTGCTTCCCTTCTAAGGAGTGGCATCTGTTTGAAAGCAAAGCAAAAGGCGCTGATCCTAGAGGATCAACGCCTTTCTCGTTCAGGATGAACTTTTGGAATTCAGGCTACAGCGTGGACTCGATTTCAAATCCCCAGGCTTCGAGTAGCGCTTCCGGAATGTATTTCGAGTTCCGGTTGCGGCGAGCCCACTCGCGCAGGCGGGTGGAGCGGATGTATTGATCCGGGGTCAGTTTGAACTCTTTGACGATCTGTTCAAATGAAGTGACAGTGGGCACAACCGGCCCGATGGGCTCTGGTTTGCCCCAATTTGGATTACCACGACGTTTTGCCATCGATTTTTCCCTCTGAGAAAGGTGATTCGAAAAATGCCAGTTTGCATTCTTAACTGTCCCCGGGGAAAGATGCTCACGGGAGCGAGCGTCAAAGGGCAGCCATGTCGGACAGCGATGCTTGCTGGAAAGCTACGAGTATCTTATTTTAGGGATTTTTTCTTCAAAAATCAATAGTAAACTTGCTGGTCGATGCGCGTTTCCTCTTCCGTCGTTCTCAACCTCAATCGCGTGATAAATTACAGATTCTGTACGCTTTATGTGCTGGATCCGGTGGTGATCGCCGGCGTGGATGGGGAACAGTCCCTCCTGAATTTGCGTATTTGAACGGAAGCCTGTGCGATTACTGCCTCTATATTCCTTAGTAAATACCCCTCCGGGAAGAATTCACCGTGTTTTAGCCTGGTTTTTCTCTTGGATTTTTCGGGCTTCCCATGCTGGGGCGGTGGAACTGAGGTCAGCCGTGCAGTGCGGAAGCGCATGGCGAAGCCACAGCCTTTCAGTGGGTCGGACGACTTCGGAGCCTGAGATAGCAATTGCTTAGGTCTTTGAAACGTTAGTGTCGAGAACAAATGTCTCGGCTTTGATAGAGATTCGAAGGATGCCTATTGCAGGTGCCGCTGGAGGCTTGTCCGGATTTTGATCATCAAGACTGAAGTCAGCAATGATTAATCCCATGCATTCCTCATTGCCTTGACTGTCAGTCGGAATCGTCCAATCCTTGAATTGGCTCTTAACAGAGTCGGCCAGGAGTACTTTACCAAATATTGTTTCCGCGCTCGTGACCTTCCCGTTTGGTAAGAATGTAATTCGTGTGACTACTGTACCGGTCATCCGCGCGGCACGTGCAATCGGCGGATACACCAATTTATCCGTGGCCGTTTGGCCGGTGATTGAACACCAACGGGTTTCCGCATGGCATAAGGACGCCAGGCAAGCGATTGCCAGCATGATGAAGAGCGCTCTTTTCACGATGCCTCCAAGAGGGCCAATTGTATTCAAAAAACTCCGATGATGGATTAGTGGATGAGTTGTATCCGTCCTGAGCTTAAGCCCTATTTTACGGACCCGTTTCAGGAGCGTGTCCGTCTGTGTAAGAGGGTAGACTGCTTTATGGAATGTGCCGGTATTCCCTCACTCAAACCATGATGATACTCATACTGCTCACCCTGTGTTATGGCCGGTGAGATAAGATTTTCGAGGTCTGGACGAGAAATCCTTAGGAAGGCACTACAGGGATTAGATCACGATGCGGATTTCATACTCAGCTTTCATATTCACGATCCTCAGTACGCCATTGTTCGCATTGATCGGAAATGCACAGCAGCCTACCAGCGGTACTCCAACGACTTCTACCCAGTCTGCACCTCAGCCGACGCCTGCTACAAACGCGGTCACCGGATTGCTGAAGCCCTCGCTTGATGCATTGCAGCAAACAATCGGCGCGGTGAAGGTGGACAAATGGAAGGGTGGGTCAGTGCGCGCTGAGGCCGGTTCGAACATCAGTTCGATACAGCGGGACCTGCAGGTTACGCTGCCGGCTCTGCTGAAGGAGGCGGATTCGGCTCCTGAGACGATGAGCAAGGTGTTGCCGGTTTTGCGCAATGTCGATGCTCTGTATGACGTGGTTTTGCGAGTGGTGGACGGGGCGCGGGTGGCGGCCTCTACGGAGCAGGTGAGTCAGTTGCAGGATTCATTGGCGGGGCTGGATAAGGGACGTCGCGCGCTGAACGATCGCCTGCAGGATATGGCCGCGGCACAGGAAAAGCAGGTGAATGATCTGCAGGTGAAGCTGAAAGCGCAGGTGGCTCCGGTGTGTCCCGCCGTGCCTGTTCCGGTCTGTCCGGCCGCGCCAGTGCCGGCGAAGAAGAAGCCGGTAAAGAAGAAGCCGACTCCTACGACTCCTCCTACTACGCAGCCAAGCAGTTCGCAGCCTAGCACATCGACTAAGCCCAACCCATAGGACGGCGGCTGCGGTGGGTTGCAGCCGCGCTGGGTTGTGCGTCAGATGGAAGCGTTGAGGACGCGGTTGAGGCGTTGCACGAATGTGGCGGGGTCCTTGAGAGGCACGCCTTCCATGAGGAGAGCCTGATCGAATAGCAGCCATGCTGCATCGTCGACGATACCGTCCTCGGTGGAGCGGGCGAGGAGTTTCTTGACGATCTCGTGGTCTGGATTGATCTCGAGTGTGGGCAACGGGGTGGGGATATCTCTCTGGCCCATTGCGCGGAGCATCTGCTGCATCTGCAGCGAGGGCTCCTCTTCATCGGAGACGATGCAGGAGGGGCTGTCGGCGAGGCGCACTGAGGCTCGGACGTCTTTGACGCGATCGCCGAGGGTTGTTTTCAGCTTGTCGAGCAGCGGCTTGAGCGACTCGGCTTTTTCTTCTTTGCCGGGTTCGGTTTCGTCTTTGAGGTCTTCGCCGGTGGACGCTTTGTTGACTGACTTGAGATCAATTTCGCCGTATTTGTCGACGCCTGAGAAGACGATCTCGTCGATGTCGTCGTCGAGGATGAGAACTTCGATGTCTTTCTTCTTGTAGATCTCGAGCAGGGGCGACGTGCGGAGGAGGGATTCAGGACCGCCGGTGATGTAGTAGATGCTCTTCTGGCCTTCGTTCATGCGGGTCATGACTTCGGCGAGGCTGGTGAGGCCCTCGACCTTTGTCGATTTGAATCGGACGAGATCGAGTAGCGTTTCCCGGTTGGCGTAGTCGCCGTAGAGGCCTTCTTTGAGCGGGCGGTTGTATTCGGCGACGAACTTCAGATATTCGTCCGGCTTATTGGCTGCGATGCTCTTCAGCTCGGTGAGAATCTTTTTCACGCTGGCGGTACGGATGCTGGTGAGGACACGATTCTGCTGGAGGATTTCGCGGCTGACGTTGAGCGGGAGATCTTCGCTGTCGATAATGCCGCGGACGAAGCGCAGGTATTGAGGCAGGAGTTCCTTGGCGTCGTCCATGATGAAGACACGCTTGACGTAGAGCTTAACGCCAACGCGATAGTCGGCCTGGTAGAGGTCGAGCGGAGCTTTGGACGGGATGTAGAAGAGGGTGGTGTATTCGAGGCTGCCCTCGGCCTTGGTGTGGAACCAGAAGAGCGGGTCCTGTGAGTCGCCGGTGATGGACTTGTAGAGTTCCTTGTAATCGTCGTCCGTTAGCTCGTTTTTAGAGCGGCGCCATAGCGCGCTGGCGGCGTTGACCTGCTCGGTCGTGCGAATCTTGTTGGACTTCTTCTCTTCGGCGTTCCACTCGCTCTTGTCGTAGGTGAGAAAGATGGGGAAGGCGATGTGGTTGGAGTATTTCTTTACGATCTCCTGGAGACGCCAGCTATTGGCGTACTGCTTCCCTTCTTCGTTAAAGTGCAGCAGGATGGTGGTGCCTGCGACTTCGCGTGAGGCCGGCTCGATATCGAAGCCTGTCTGACCGTCGCTGGTCCAGCGCCAAGCGACTTCTTCGCCGGCCTTGCGAGAGACGACTTCAATCTTGTCGGCGACCATGAAGGCGCTGTAGAAGCCGACGCCGAACTGCCCGATCAGGTTGGAATCCTTTTTGGCATCGCCTGAGAGCTGGGACAGGAAGTTTTTGGTGCCGGAACGGGCGATGGTGCCGAGGTTCGAGACGAGGTCCTCTTCGTTCATGCCGATGCCGGTGTCGGAGATGGTGAGGGTCTTGGCGTCCTCGTCAAGTTCGAGATCGATGCGGGGATCGAACGGGACGGTCTTGTAGGCGTCGTCGGTCAGCGTGAGGTGACGGAGCTTGTCGAGGGCGTCGGATGAGTTGGAGATAAGTTCGCGGAGGAATATCTCTGGATGGGAGTAGAGAGAGTGGACGATGAGTTGGAGCAGTTGATTGACTTCGGTCTGAAATTCACGTTTCGACATAGCTTTTATTATGAACAAAAGCCGCGCTGAAAACGAGGGCCAGAACGAGCAAAAGGGCGGAGCCTCTTGCGAGACTTCGCCCTTTCACTATCCGATTTTTCGAAGATCCGGTTCGGTCACCGGATCACAACTTCTGCGTATCTCGATCGCTCGTTCCGTACGGGCTAGGCCCGCGCTTCCCTTGCGCTCTCCTTACGTTTCGGTTGTAAGAGCTTTTCATTGGCTGTTCATGAGTTTCGTCGCCGATTCTCTTGAAGGCCTTTGGTCTACTCTCCCCTCCTGAAGACGTCTCTTCCGTTGAGATAAGTAAACACCTGTTCACAATTCTGCGCACATCATTTTTTGCGGTTTTTATGTGCAAAAAATGCGTAAATTGTGGAAAAATAACGCGTTGCACAAGTGTTGATGCAGTTGCGAATTTTACGGACGCTTGGAGTGATTGCAGACGGCTTCACGGGTGTTCAAAAGGCTCCGGAACGGATCAGCGCGGCGACGGCTTCTATGTCAGGTGCCGGGATGCGGTCTTCGTCCAGATGGGGGACGACGGCACGGATTTGGGCGTGGGCTTCGGCTACGGTTTTGCTGGGCTTGAGGGGCAGGCGGTAGTCGAGACCCTGGGTTGCGCACATCATTTCTATTGCCAGGATGTGTTCGAGATTGCTGGTGATCTGGCGGAGCTTTAGGGCACCGGTCATTCCCATGGAGACGTGGTCTTCTTTGCCTCCTGAGGTGGGCACGGAGTCGGTGCTGGAGGGGTGGGCGAGGACCTTGCATTCGTTGAGCAGGGCCGCGGCGGTTACGTGAGCGATCATGTATCCGCTGGAGAGGCCGGCGTCGGCGCAGAGGAAGGCCGGGAGGCCTTCGTTGATGTCGGGATTGATGAGGCGGTCGATGCGGCGTTCGCTGATGCTGGCGAGGTCGGTGAGGGCGATGGCTGCGTAGTCAAAGGCGTAGCTCAGGGGCGCACCGTGGAAGTTACCGCCGGAGAGGACCTGGGCCTCGGTTCCCTGCTCTGATTGAAAGATGAGCGGGTTGTCGGTGGCGGAGCCGGACTCTGTCTCGAGGATCTGGGCGACGTGGTCAAGGACGCCACGGACTGCACCGTGGACCTGGGGCATGCAGCGGAGGCAGTATGCGTCCTGCACACGGGGGTCGTTGGCAATATGCGATTGGCGGATTTCGCTGTCGGCGAGGATGGCGCTGAGGTTGGCTGCGGAGGCTATCTGGCCGGGGTGAGGGCGAGCCTGATGAATGCGCGGGTCGAAGGCGACAGGGGTGCCCATGAGAGCTTCGAGGGACATGGCTCCGGCAAGGTCGGCGATGTGGGCGAGGCGCCGAGCGTGGTTGATGGTGAGTGCGCCAACTGCGGTCATTGCCTGAGTGCCGTTGAGGAGGGCGAGGCCTTCTTTAGCTGCGAGTTGAAGTGGCGACAGGCCAGCGGCGGCGAGCGCTTCTGGGCCGGGCTGGCGTTGGCCTTGGTATACAGCTTCGCCTTCGCCGATGACCACCAGGGCGAGGTGGGCTAGCGGCGCGAGGTCGCCGCTGGCGCCTACCGATCCTTTGGCGGGGATGATTGGATGGACGCCGTTGTTGAGCATGGCTATGAGCAGCTGGACAAGCTCGGGACGAACGCCGCTGTGGCCTTTGGCGAGGACGTTGGCGCGGAGGAGGAGCATAGCGCGGGATTCGGAATCGGAGAGTGGGTCGCCGAGGCCGCAGGCGTGGCTGCGGACGAGATTGGTCTGGAGCTGGGCAAGACGATCGGCGGGAATGTTCACGTCGGCCAGCTTGCCAAAGCCGGTGTTGACTCCGTAGACGGTCTGGCCGGTTTCGAGGATCTGCTCGATAACCTGGCGGCTCTGGGCTACCCGGGTCAGGGCCTCTGGAGTGATGACGGCATGGCGTTGATGCGCGGATACGGATTCGATTTCGGCGAGGGTCAGCGGGCGGCCGTCGATCTGGATTGGCGCGGCAATGGAAGAGGAGTGCATGGCTTTGATGGTAGGCGGATGGCGGGTTTGGGTACAGGCGGGATGCTCGGTGAGAGTTGGCTGCAGAAAAGAAATCCACTATGCTGAGTTGCTATGGTGATGGATTCAACGGCATTGATGGACTCATTCGGACGAAGCCTGCTCGCGGAGCTGCAGGACAACGCGCGGCTGTCGATCGCGGAGCTGGCCAGGCGGGTCGGGCTTTCGGCGACGGCGACGGCGGAGCGCATGAAGCAGATGGAAGAGGTGGGCATCGTGCGCAGCTACACCGTTGAGATAGACCGCGAGGCGCTGGGGCTGGAGGTGCTGGCCTTCATCCGGCTGACCTGCGATGGGCAGCACTACTATCGCCTGATGGAGTTCGTGCAGACGCTCGAAGAGGTACGCGAGTGCCATCACCTTACGGGCGGGGACGCGTTTTTGCTCAAGGTGACGACGACTTCGATGAGCGGGTTGGAGGCGCTGATCGAGGCGCTGCTGCCATATGGGAATCCGGTGACGAGCGTGGTGCTTTCGACGCCGATTGAGCGGCGCAAGTATGCGGTTACGGGGAAGCTGACGAGCGTGGCGAAGAAGAAGCTTCGAAGATAGCAACCCCAAAATAGATGGCTAACAAGCCGCACAAAAATTCTTGGCTGAGCCCGGCGCACTGCAAGTTATAGTGCTACAGAGGCTAATCAACATGCTTGGACTATCGGATGCCTACTGCGTGCGGTACTTACAAACTTTCCAGGCGATGCCATGGCGATACAAAGTGTTGGACCTCAGTTCGGAAACTGCACCTCTCGTTGCCACCTTCATTGCATGGGGAGCCCGGGATGACGGTAGATGGGATGGCTGGTGGGTGGCCCTCGCGGCTCTTTGTTGGCTGGGATTTGCAGTAACAATTTCGAATTACATTCGGGGTTATCTCGCACAGAAGCGCGGTGTGCAACCGGCGCCTCATGAACCCAAACCTGGTCAAGGAGCGAGCCGCGTGATGATGATTCTGTTCGGTGCCGCTACTATCTTCCTGTTTGGGTTACCACTTGTGAACTCCGTCCGACACGGTTTCCAGAACTCTGAAAGCGGAGGCCTATCGGGTGGGGTTTTTCTGATTCTATTTACTCAACAGTTATCGACATATGCGCGCTATCGTTCCTGGGATGACACGCCGGAACTGACATCGATTGCTTCGAAGTGATTGGTTCCGCTCGGGTCAAAGGCCCGGGGCTGAAGCCCTCTTCGTCAGCGTGCATTTTCAGGGGTCTGAAGACCCCTGCTCCCTCCGGAAACGCGGTCTTCGCTCGGTCTGAGATTTTAGCGGACATTCCGTAAAAGCAGATCCTTCGCTGCGCTCAGGATGACAATAGGAGGTTCGTCCCTATGCTGTTGAACACGGCATATGTTTCGTGCAAACTGTGTGCTGGCGTTAGTGAGCGGCGCAGGCGCGAGCGCGGTCGAGCAGCAGTTCCCTTTCGCGGGCGTTGCGGGTTAGGACGGCGGCGCGCTCGAATTCTTGGCGGGCTTCGGTGGGGCGCTTGAGCTTCTAAAGCTGCTCAGGGATGCTCGTTAATCAAGGCATCGACGAGATCGAGCGCGGCCTGCGGGTCATCGGCCGTGCTTGCAGCTACGGCGCGCTTAGGCGCGTCTTATGAAGCGAAGAGCTGTGAGTGCCGGAGAAACCGCGGCGACTTTGGTGTCGATGAAGCCCTGGCTGCGCAGAGTGTTGCGGACGGCGGCTTCTGGCAGTGACGATTTTGCGCCTTTGGGGTAAATGATCCAGACGGGCGAGGAGGGGTGGGCAGTGATGCGAGCGAGTGCGCGGTCGAGTTCGGCTTCAGTGTGCAGACAGGCGATGATCTGTTCGGGATTTTTGGCGGAGGCCTTGCCGGTGTCTGCAGCGGATTCAGCCAGGGCGAGTTGGAGTTCTTCTGATTCGGGTTCGCCGATGAGGAGAATTTTGGCCCTGGGGGCGAGACCGAGTTTCTTGGCGAGCGTCGGTGGTGGGATGGCCATCTTTTTCGCCCAGCTCTGAGCGAGGTCCGCGCCGAGGGTGAGGGTTACTTCGTCTTTTCCTGCGCGGAATTTCAGCTGGTCGCCGTGGACTTCAACTTTGACGAGGGATGCAATCGGCACTGTACGGCGCAGGGGGCCGCGCTTGAGTTCGCGCTTGAGTTCGCGGACGATCAATTCGCTGGTTTCGAGCAGGACTTTGCACTGGCCGGATTCAGTTCCCCACTGGCATTGGCAGGTGGCTTCTCGTCCCATCTGGCTTTGCGCCTCGCTTTGTGAGTTACCGGCCGGCTCCCTTGGTGGAGCTGCCTGATCCCGCTTGCCGTGTCTCGGGGAGTCTCCAGGCGAACAGGACCCCACCAGCGCTGGTGAGGATATATTGCTGGCCGTCGAGTTCGTAGGTGATTGGCGAGCTGCCTATGCCTCCGCCGGCGCCCGCATGCCATAGAGTCTTGCCATTGCTGGTGTCGAGCGCGAGGAAGTTGCCCTGAGCATCGCCGGTGAAGGTGAGGCCGGAGTCGGTAGTCATGACGCCCGCACCCGAGCCCCATGGGCCTAGTTCGTGGGACCAGCGAAGTTTGCCGGTCTGATAGTCGATGGCCTCAAGCACGCCTTTGCCCCATAGGCCATAGTCGCCGCCAGCCCAACCGTAGGTGCCGTCAGCAGGCTTGGAAAAGTAAATGCTCCAGCTTGGATGCGCGTCTACGAGGAAGGTGCCGGTCTTGGGATCGAAGCTGGGGGCGCGATAGTTAGTGAGGCCTCCCTCGTCGGGCGCGATCAGGACGCCGTCGCGGGATGGCTCTTTCTCAACGGCAGGAACAGGCTGGCCCTTGTCGTCGATGTGGCTGGCCCAGTTCACTGGCCCGTATGGGACGGTCAGCAGATTTTTGCCGTTGGTGCGGTCGAGAACGAAGAAATATCCGTTGCGTGAGGCCTGCAACAGCATCTTGCGCTGCTGGCCACGGAAGGGTCCGTCTACGAGCACTGGAGTCTCGACGGCATCCCAGTCGTGGGTGTCGTGTGGCGATGGCTGAAATCCCCAGACAAGCTCGCCGGTATCGGGATTGAGGGCGACGATGCTGCAGGTGTACCGGTTGTCTCCGGGGCGGTTGGAGCCGGTCAGTACGGGGGTGGGATTGCCGGTTCCCCAATAGATGAGGTTGAGATCGGGGTCGTAGGTGCCGGCCATCCAGGTGGTGCCGCCGGTGGAATGATCGGGAGCGCCCTCGGGAGGTGTTACCCACCAGGTCCACTGGGTCTTACCGGTATCCGGATCGACGGAGCGGAGGAACATGCGTATGTTATCGAGATCGCCGCCGACGCCGACGATGACGTGGTTCTTGACGATCAATGGCGCTTCGGTGGACCAGTAGCCCTTGTTGTTATCGGCGAGCTCGACGATCCAGCGTAGTTTGCCTGTCTTTGCGTCGAGGCAGACGAGGTGAGCGTCCGGGGCGGTGAAGTATAGCGAGTCCTTGTAGAGAGCTACACCGCGCTGGCCGATGTGTTCACCTTTGTTGGGCGGGTAGGTGTAGTGCCAGAGCTCATGGCCGGAACGGGCGTCGACTGCCCAGACGTGGTCGGGGATGGTGAAGTAGAGGATTCCGTTGACCAGGATGGGAGAGGACTTGATAGTAGCGGTGTGCTCGGTCTGGAAGGCCCAGGCGAGCGTGAGGCTGCTCACGTTTTGCGGAGTGATCTGCTTGAGGCTGCTGTGGCGGCGACCGGAGTAGTCTCCGTGATAGCTGGGCCAGCTGTCGGCGGGCGGCTTCAGAAGCATCGATGCGTCTACGTCTTGCGCGCGGAGCGTCTGCGTGAGAGCGACGAATGCTATCGCGGTCGCGAGGAAGGCGGCGCGCCGAAGATTCATTTGAGAGCGGAGACTTCTGAGAGAAAACATCGGAATAAATTTATCAAATGACACTTGGCACGTGCTTGCGCCTGGGGAAAGAGCGACGGAATTGAATAGATTGGCACGGAACTGGACAAGGAGCTGGAGTCGAATTGGTTTCATTTGCGTTCGGTGAACCGGTGGGACTGCCGTCACTTGACTTCGTGATTTGACGTGGTGCATCGTTTGTCACTACGTCTACAGGCGGAGCACGCATGAGCATTGTCAATTGTCCGGAATGTTCGGGCACTGTCGAAGATACGGCGATCACCTGCGTTCATTGCGGGGCCGCGCTGATTATCGCGAGCGCCGATTCGACGGCTCTCCCGCCGTTTTTTGCTGTGTCAATTTTGAAGCTTGCGGTGATGTCGTTTTTTACTCTCGGGCTTTACGAACTCTATTGGTTTTATCGGAACTGGCAAAGAATACGGGTGTGCAAGCGGCGTGATATCAAGCCGTCGCTTCGAGCACTTTTTGGGTTCTTCTTTTGCTATGCATGTTTCAAGGAAATACGGGACGGTGGTTTGCAGAGAGGAATCCGCCCGGCGCCGCCGATCGGTGTTCTTACAGCGGGATGGATTCTGCTGAATCTGACGTGGAAGCTTCCCCCGCCATTCTCGCTTGTTTCTTTGCTGAGCTGGGTTTTCCTGCTGCCGGTTCAGTCGTACGCGAACCGCATCAACCTTGAAGCTTTCCCGGCGCATGATGTCAATTCGAGATTCACGATCTGGAATTGGGTCTGGATTGCTGTGGGAGGCATATTCCTTTTGCTGGCAGTGATTGGACTTCTCATGCCAACCGAATGAAGGAGGATGCGGGAGTTCTCGCTAGGCGGCGGGCACGATGAGCAGTGTATCGATGGTTGGAGGGGGCACGATCTCGGGGAGGGCTCCGTGGGCGTAGCGGCCTTCGGCTACATCGATCAGCACGCGATTGGAGGTATCTTCAGTTCGCGTTGAGTTGATGTGCAGCTTGCGGACGGCCTGCATGACGGTGGTGGAGAGCAGAAACTTATTCTCGATCTTGAGTGCTGCCCGATAAACCAGATTCGATCGCATTGGTTCCTTCGTTTGGGGTTGTGGAGAGTTTGGAACGGGAGCCGGGGTTGAGCGGGGCTCTGCGGGACTCGGAATGTCTTGCGAAAGAGGAAGGTTCGGTTCGGCTCAATCTGGGAGGGAAACAGCTGCTCTCTATTCAGTATACGCCTACTTGGGCGATCTAGTGATGCCGAGTGCTTGCAGGTGCCGCGCATGAAGAAGGCTCACCATCTCAAAGGAGAGATGTCGGGAACAGACGCCTGCTTGCTTCTCATCTTCAGACGGATCTTCGGAATACTAATTTTCCGATACCATAGCCGATTGCTGCCAGTACCGCAGCTGAAAGGATAACCGTCGATGCAACAAACACCCAAAGGAGAGGAGTGAGAGGCGTTGCTGGACGTCCGGGGCCTATGAGGTTGGAAACAAACCATCCCAAAGTTGCATCTGCGAACCCGATGAAAGCGCCCGCCAGGATTGCTGCCACTAAGTTGCGCTTTGCGTTGAGTCTAGAAGCGAAGAAGCCAACCGCAGCGTAGATGAACAACGAACCAGCTGTGAAGTTACCGTAAGGAAGACTGAATTGTTTGCTAATCATCGCAGCTACAGCGTCATAGATGATCACAAGGGATGCGCCTTGTACCAAGAGCCTAGTGGTCGGGGTCATTGTAGGAAGGATAATACACGCCGTTCAGTGGCCTGAAGGCCACAGCTCCGTCCGCTTCTCCACCCTTTCGCGGTTTGACTGGTGTTGATGCTGCGGGTGTATGATTCGGCGGCGTGAGGGTGGGTGCGGATGGTATGCGTCTGCCTTCGGAGGAGTGTGACTTTATGGCGACATTGACTTCTTTGCAGCCTGGGATTCTGGGCGGCGGTCGGCACGGGTTTCGTAGCCGGTATGGCAACTACATTGGGGGCGAGTGGGTTACTCCGCTCTCTGGGCAGTACTTTGAGAATATTACGCCGGTGACGGGTAAGGCGTTCTGCGAGATTCCGCGCTCGAATGCGCAGGATGTGGAGCGGGCGCTGGATGCGGCTCATGCGGCGAAGGATGCGTGGGGTAAGACTTCAGCGACTGAGCGGGCAAATATTCTGAACGCGATTGCGCAGCGCATGGAAGACAACCTGGCCATGCTGGCCGAGGCTGAGACGTGGGATAACGGCAAGCCGATTCGCGAGACGATGGCTGCCGATCTGCCGCTGGCGATTGACCACTTCCGCTATTTTGCGGGGGCGATTCGCGCGCAGGAGGGCGGGATTTCGCAGCTGGATAATGACACGGTGGCATATCACTTCCACGAGCCTCTGGGCGTGGTGGGGCAGATCATTCCGTGGAATTTTCCGATCCTGATGGCGACGTGGAAGCTGGCTCCGGCGCTGGCCGCGGGTAACTGCGTGGTACTGAAGCCGGCGGAGCAGACTCCTGCAAGCATATTGGTATGGGCAGAGCTGGTGGCCGACCTGCTGCCTGCGGGCGTGCTGAACATCGTTAACGGTTTTGGGCTGGAGGCTGGGAAGCCGCTGGCTTCCAGTTCGCGTGTCGCAAAGGTTGCGTTTACGGGTGAGACGACTACTGGCCGACTTATCATGCAGTATGCGAGCCAGAACCTTATTCCTGTAACTCTGGAGTTAGGCGGTAAGTCGCCGAATATCTTCTTTGAAGACGTGCTGCGCGAGGATGACGACTTCTTTGACAAGGCGCTGGAAGGCTTTGCGATGTTTGCGCTGAACCAGGGTGAGGTTTGTACGTGTCCGAGCCGCGCGCTGGTGCAGGAGAGTATCTACGACCGATTTATGGAGCGGGCGATCAAGCGGGTTGAGGCGATCACGCAGGGCAATCCGCTGGACAGTTCGACGATGATTGGGGCGCAGGCTTCGAGCGAGCAGTTGGAGAAGATTCTGAGTTATCTCGACATCGGCAAGCAGGAAGGCGCAAAGGTGCTGACGGGCGGTGAGCGGAACAAGCTCGATGGCGATCTCGAAGGCGGGTACTATGTGAAGCCTACTATCTTTGAGGGACATAACAAGATGAGGATCTTCCAGGAGGAGATCTTTGGGCCTGTTGTTTCCGTTACTACTTTCAAGAACGAGGCGCAGGCGCTCGAGATTGCGAACGACACGCTGTATGGGCTAGGTGCCGGTGTCTGGAGCCGCGATGCGAATACTTGCTATCGGATGGGGCGCGGCATTCAGGCGGGGCGTGTGTGGACCAACTGCTATCACGCTTATCCGGCGCATGCGGCGTTTGGCGGATACAAGCAGTCGGGCATAGGACGCGAGAATCATAAGATGATGCTCGATCATTATCAGCAGACAAAGAATATGCTGGTGAGTTATAGCCCGAAGAAGCTTGGGTTCTTCTAGGAAGTACTTACCACTTAGTATTTGATAGCTTGAGGCCCCGTTCGCTAAAACATGCGAATGGGGCCTTTTAGTTTTGGTACCAAGATCGTTCTTAATTTTCGAATAATTGGCTTCTCGCTATCCCGCCCTTGACACAAATGCCTGTCAAGGATGGGGCACCCCCAGCTTTTTCTTGTCGTGCTTAAAATACGCTGCGGTTCCGGCGTTATGCGCTGAATCGGGTGACTTTGTGGCCGCGGTGCTGGAGGGTGAATGCGGTGAGGTCGAGGCGGGGTCTGGAGGCGAGGAGGTCTGCGGCGATTTCTCCGTAGGCGGGGGCGTACTTGAAGCCGTGGCCGGAACAGCAGCTGAAGATGAGCATGTTTTCGTGGTCGGGGTGGCGGTCGATGATGAAGTTATGGTCCGGTGTAAGAGTGTAGATGCAGGACTTCATTTCCTGAGGTTTGACGTCGATACCTTTGAAGTAGCTACGGATGCAGGTGGAAAGCTTGGCGGCGTCTTCGGCGCGGGGTGTGGTTGGCGACAGATCGGGATCGATGATCTGGCGAAGATGCTTGTCGTGTCCGATCTTGACGCGGCCGTCGGGCGTGGGCATGCCGTACCAGCCTCCGTCGGCGTCGAAGACGAAGATCGGGGAGTTGTTGATGCTTTGATGCATGCCCGCTTCGTCACTGTCGGAGGGTTGGAACCAGGCCAGGACGCGGCGTTCGATGGACAACGATATCTTCAACTCGGGCAGGAGTTTTGGGAGCCAGCTTCCTGCGGCGACTATGAGGGCGTCGGCGACGAGTGTTTCGTGAGTCGTCTGCACGCTGACATTTTTTGAAGATGGTTCGATTCCCAGAACGGTTGCGTGAAAGAGCAGCCTTGCCCCGGATGCTCGCGCCTGCTGATGAAGGAAAGCGCGGGTGGCGTCAGGCCTGACTACTCCGCTGGCTGGTTGATAGACGACTCGCCACTTGGGGGGGCAGATTGAAGTGGGGATGCTCGCCGTTGAATGCTGAGCCCGAGAAGAGTTGAAAGGGCTGGTGATATTCGCGGCAGAGTTTTTCTGCGGCTGCGACCATGTGGCTGTCTTCAGGGCCTGCGTCGATTCCGCCGCATTCTAGATAGAGATTGTCCCCGGAGGCTTTGTTCCACGCGCGCCAGCCTTGCTGACTGATGTTTGCCATCTCGACGTAGACGTTCCCCTCGTGGGGGACGCGGCGGTAGATGCGGGTGTCTCCGTGGGAGGAGCCTCGGTCGTTGAGCGGACCGAATTGCTCGATAGCGGTTACGTGGTGTCCGCGGGTGGCGAGGGCTGCGGCGATACTACTGCCGGCGATTCCGAGGCCGAGAACGATTACGCTCTGCTTCGCTGCCATAGGTGATTATCTCAGGTTAGCGTGCTACGCTTTCAAGTCTGATAGAAGCGGGAGGTGACTGCGCTATGGATCACGTGATGGCAGATGTGACGCCGGTGGGAATTGAGGCACGTGGGAGCGTTCCGATTCAGGTGCTGGCCACGGATGCCGCGGTGGAGCTGATTCGAAAATTGCGCGCTCAGCATGGGGAGTTGATGTTTCATCAGTCGGGCGGATGCTGCGATGGCAGTTCGCCGATGTGTTATCCGCGGAACGAGTTTCTTACCGGTGATTCGGATGTGCAACTCGGATCGGTCGATGGCGTGCCGTTTTATATGAGCAAGAGCCAGTTTGAGTATTGGAAACATACGCAGTTGATTCTGGATGTAGTGCCGGGACGGGGTGGGATGTTTTCGCTGGAGAATTCAGAGGGCGTACGGTTTTTGATACGCTCGCGAATTTTTACGGATGAGGAGATTCATCGGCTGCGGGCTGCTGGACGAGTCTGAGGCTGGGCGACGGGTGAATTCGAAGGAAAGAGGTCGAGTGAGCGGGATGGTGAAGGTTTTCGTGGCGGGATTGGCAGCGATTGGCGTGACGTGTTCCGCAAGCTTCGCTGTGGCGCAGGTGAATGTGGCGGCACCGCAGTCGGCGATCAAAGTTGACCCTGCCGGCATGGCACGTTTGGGGACGGTGGATGAGCGCTTTCAGTCCTACAACATCGAGATGGTGGAGGTAACGGGGGGACGGTTCTGGAAACCGTATGCGAGCCAGGATAAAGCGAAGCTAGACGCGCCGAAAACGGAAGGCGGGAATCAGCCGGCGGGGATGGATCCGGGACTGTATGAATATCGTGCGCCGATCGATCTGTCGAATGCCCGGTTGCGCAAGCTTGCCGCGGCACTGGGCCCGGCGTATTTGCGGGTGAGTGGAACTTGGGCGAACACGACATACTTTGATCCTGCGGGCGAGGGAGCGAAGGAAGCTCCGCCGGAAGGTTTCAAAGGTGTGTTGACCGGCAAGGAGTGGAAAGGTGTTGTGGACTTTGCCGGGGCGGCCGGCGCGGAGATCGTCACTTCATTCGCTACCAGTGCTGGAACGCGGGATGCGGCTGGGGTGTGGACGCCGAAGGAAGCGGAGAAGCTGCTGAGCTTTACCAAATCCGCAGGTGGACATATCGTTGCGGCGGAGTTCATGAACGAGCCTACGTTTGCGGAGATCGGCGGAGCTCCGAAGGGATATGACGCTGCGGCATTTGCGCGGGACATCGCGGTGTTTCGTGCGTTCGCTGCGAAAGATGCGCCAGGAATGCTGGTGTTGGGACCCGGAGGCGTTGGGGAGGGTTCGCAGCTGGTTCCGGCACAGATGCATCTGTTGGCGACGACGGAACTGATGAAAGCAACGGGGGCGGTGTTTGATGTGTTCTCGTATCACTCGTATGGAGGGGTCTCGAGCCGATGCGGGGGCATGGGATCGACAGGAACTACATCACTCGGAGCTGCGCTGGCCACTGAGTGGTTGGGGCGCGGAGACCAGATCGAGCAGTTCTACAGCGCGATCCGCGATCACTACGAACCGGGGAAACCGATCTGGAATACGGAGACCGGTCAGACTGCCTGCGGAGGTGATCGCTGGGCCTCAACGTTTGCAGACAGTTTCAGATATCTGGATCAGCTGGGCGACCTTGCGAAACGCGGTGTTCAGGTACAGATGCACAACACGCTGGCGGCCAGCGACTATGGCCTGCTGGATGAGAAGACTTATACTCCGCGGCCCAACTACTGGGTAGCACTGCTGTGGCGCAGGTTGATGGGGACGACGGTGCTGAATGCGAGTTCATCATCGTTGCCCACTTTGCGGCTTTACGCGCATTGTCTGCGCAACCATCATGGAGGCGTTGCGCTGCTGGCGATCAACCTCGACCGCGTTGGTTCGCAGTCGCTCGATCTGCCTGTCGAAGCTGAAAGCTACACGCTGACGGCGAAGGATCTGACCGACGGCAAGGTGTTGCTGAATGGGCGGGAGTTAGCGCTTGGTGACAGCGATGCACTGCCTGCTCTAACTGGAGTTGCGAAGAAGTCGGGCGGGATTTCTCTGCCTCCTGAGAGCATCACGTTTCTTGCCTTTTCGGGAGCGAACAACGCGAGCTGTCGTTAGGAAGTTGACGCTCAATCCAATAGACACATACTTTCGAGTACACTGGTTCGGGCTTTGGGTGGGGCTTCTTCAAAACCTGAAAGCTCTGCTTCCATATTCGTTCCAGGAGAGATCTCCTTTTGCGCAGATATTTTTTGTTTCGTACTGATTCTTGCTCTCGTCTTTTTTGTGCTGCTCTGATCGTATCCGTGGCTGCGGGCTTTGCGCCTGAGGCGCGGGGGCAGGCTGGCGTTGACCTTACACCGGCTACGCGGTTGCAGTGGAAGGCGCAGTGGATCAGCCATCCTACGGCACCGCTGAAGGAGCCGATCACGCTGCACTTCAAGAAGACGATTGAGGTGACTGGTACGCCTGTGCATTACTTGGTGCATGTCAGCGCGGACAACAGGTTTGTACTTTATCTCAACGGCCAGCGGGTGGGGGATGGTCCGGCGCGCGGGGATCTGACGCATTGGCGGTACGAGACGTTTGATCTGGCTCCGATGCTGAAGCCGGGTGCGAATACGCTGGCGGCGACGGTGTGGAACTTTGCTACTTATGCTCCCGTGGCGCAGTTTACGGATCGCACGGCCTTTCTTGTCGAGGGAGATACGGTGGCTGAGGCGGCTGTGAATACCAACACTAGCTGGATGGTGGAGGAGGAGCCGGGGCAGGTTCTTCTTCCGCGCAGAATGAATGGCTTGTGGGTGTACTTTGCGTCGGGTCCGGGCGAAACGTTAAAGGCCGAGGACTATGACTGGAAGTGGGCCTCAGCAGGAACACAGGAGGGATTGAGCGGATCGCGTTGGGTGCATGCCGACCGTGCGCTGCGCGAAGATATCAATCCCAATGCGGGGATTGCTGCTTCGCGGGGAGTTACAGCCGATGTGCCGTGGGCGCTGGTTCCGGATGAGTTACCGCACATGGCTTACGACAAGGAAGATGCCGGGCATGTGGTACGCACGGACCTGGCTGAGGGAAAGAGCTTTCCTGCCGGGCCGGTGACTGTGGCGCCGCATACGCATGGTCATCTGATGCTGGATCGCGCGGAGTTGACTACGGCTTATCCGAAGCTGATGTTTTCGGGCGGCAAGGGAGCGCATATCACGCTGGTGTATGCCGAGGCGTTGTATGACAAGCAAATGCACAAGGGCAATCGCAACGAGGTTGGCGATCGCGTAGCCGTGGGAATTACGGATGAGATTTTTCCGGATGGCGGGGATGGGCGATTCTTTGAGACGTTGTGGTGGCGGACGTGGCGTTATCTCGATATAGAAGTGCAGACAGATAATGAACCGCTAAAGCTGGACGGGTTGGAGGCACACTTTACGGCTTACCCCTTCAAGGTGAGCGCTGAGTTTCATTCGAGCGATCCGGAGTTAGACAAGATATGGTCGATCGGCTGGCATACGGTGCAGCTCGATGCGCACGAGACTTACATGGACACTCCGTATTACGAGCAGCTGCAATATTCGGGAGATACGCGGCTGCAGGAGATGGTTACCTATGCAATGACGGGGGACGACCGGTTGCCGCGACAGGCGATACGGGCGTTGAATGACTCTCGGATTCCGGCAGGGATTACGATGAGCCGGTATCCTTCGGCGTTGCCGCAGCTTATTCCGCCGTTCAGCTTGTTATGGATTGGGATGCTGCACGATAACTACATGTATCGTCCAGATAAAGCGTTCATCAAAGAGATACTGCCCGGAACGCGGACGGTGCTTAGCTGGTTCGGAAGTTATCAGCATGACGATGGCGTGCTGAGCAAACTGCCGTGGTGGAGCTTTGTTGATTGGATAGAAACGGAGACGACGCGCGACTTTCCTTCTTACGACAAGAACAATGAAAGCTGCCTGACGACGATGCAGTATATCGGCGCGTTGGAAGAAGCGATCGATCTCGAAAGGGCGGTGGGTTCGCCGGAGTATGTTTCGGTGTACGGCGCGAGACTTGACCGGGCGAAGAAGGGTGTCGTGGCTCAGTGCTGGGATGCGCCGAAGGGGCTGTTTGCTGACAACGCCGCGAAGGATATGTACAGCGAACACGCGAACATGCTGGCGGTGCTCTATGACATGGTTCCGAAGAAAGACCAGCAGGCGGTAATGCGCAAAGTTGTTGCGCGGCGAGTGGATGGAAGCGATGGCACGAAGCCGGTGGGCAATCCTCCGCTGATCGGGGCCAGCTTCTATTTCCGCTATTATCTTGCGCGGGCGCTGGACCATGCGGACATGGCGGACGAGTACCTGAAGACGCTGGGAGACTGGCATGGGTTTTTGAAGATGGGCTTTACGACGTGGCCCGAACAGCCGGGGGATACGCGGTCTGACTCGCATGCGTGGACGGCGCATCCGACTTATGATTTGCTGACACTTGTGGCGGGGATTGCGCCGGGGAGTCCAGGGTTTGCCACGGTACGGATTGCTCCGCATCTGGGGGACTTGACACATCTCGAAGCGGCATATCCGCATCAGAACGGGTTGATACGGGTGAAATATTCGGTGACTGGCGGCAGCTCTCATGCGGATATCGAGTTACCTGCAGGACTTACCGGTGAGTTTGTCTGGAAGGGTAAGACTTCTGCGCTGAAGAGTGGGAAGACGGCGCTGGATTTGAAGTGAATGATTCATTGCATTCATAAGGGCTCGGCTAATCGGCAAGATAACGAACCTACCAAAGGGGAAGAAGAGTGAAGAAATTTCTAGTGGCTGTAGTGGCAGTCATATGTCTGATGACGGGTTTGACGATTGGGAATGCGCAGGACAAGGCTGCCCCAGCCAATGGAGTCAACGGCAAGTGGCACTTCGTGCTGGACACTCCTGGCGGCGACCGTGAGATGGATGCCGTATTCACCGTTGACGCAGATGGTAACGTGACTGGCACTTTCGGTAAAGCCAACGCGACCGGTACTTACAAAGATGGGCATCTGGAAATGAATTTTGATATTACATCGGAAGAGTCCGGTGAGACGGGGCCGCTGAAGCTGGATGGCAAGATGGATAGCTCCGGCGCTCTCGCGGGGACGTGGGCGTTTTCTTCTTATGACGGCACGTTCAAGGCGGCTCATCCCAAGCCATAGGTTAGTTGGGCCTTACTCTTTAAACCCGCTCGGATCTTATGCACTTGGGCATGAGATCCGAGCGGGTTGTTTATTTGCCAATGACGAGTATCTGAAAAGAATTTGGGATCATGGGTGCGCGAGGTCCGCGCATCCAGGCTGGTGCGCCCGGCGGCGGTTGCGGAGCGTTGGCCGGTGGCGTTGTGGGCACTGGTCCGTATTCAGCAGTGATGGTGAAAATCTGATTGGTCTTCGTATCCAGCGTCAGGACCTTCGCGCGAGCAGGCGTCGCGACCGTTTGCTCAACTGTGAAATTTGTCGGCGAATTTTCCTGAACTACGGTGAGCGTGCCATCACCCTGCGAGCTGAAGGCCTCCATGGTCGCTGGATTGAAGGTGGCCCCATCTGAGCCGTTGCCGATGGGGAGATCGGTAATGATGTGCCCATCAGTAGCGGAGAGAATGATCATGTTCTTGTTATCGCGGCAGGCGGCGAAGAGAATGTTATTTTTTGCGTCGAGCGCAAGACCGGCGCATCCGCCACCTTTGCTTGAGACGTCGTACTTGCCGGTCATCTTCATTGTATTCGCGTCGATGACGGCGATGGCGGACTTATCTTCAATATCGACATAGATCTTGCCGTGGCCGTCGGTGACAGCCTGTTCGGGTGCACCGCCGATGTTGATAGTGCTGAGGATCGAACCATCCTTGTCGTCAAGAACTGTGATATTCGGCTCGGAATGGCTGAGGATGTAGAAGTGGTGATTGTAAGCGTCGTTCAGGTAACCGTCGGGATTTCCCTGTACGTCAATCTTCTTCAGGATTGCGAAGGTCTTCGCATCGAACATCGTGACTGGCTTCGAGGTTGCGAAACCGTGCCCGGTTGCGGTGTCGACGGCTCCGCCGTGCGCGCTTACGCCTGGGATATCGCCTACCTGCGCCAGCGTGTCGAGGTTATAGACGCCGATGTGTCCGGCAGGGCCAGACCGGGCAACATACAGGTTGCGACCGTCTGGGTCGGCGGTAACGTAGTCGAATCCGCCATCGCCTCCGACAAGTTGAATCTTGACGACCTTATACGGGCCGCTCTCCTGAGCGAAGGCCAGGCCGGCAAAAGGAAGAATAACTGCGAGTGCGGCAACGATAAACGGGTTGCGCAACATGATGGCGTCTCCAGTGTATGTGTTCGTGGGCGTGCGGCAGCCCGGATTGTCGGGCTAGAGGATCGGTTTCTGTTTCTTTTCCTGATTGAGCATACGACCGCAACCTTAAGGCTGGCTGAATGCCGACCTGACGCTAATAGAAGCCTCGATGAAAACATCGTCAGATTATTTATTAGCGTTTTGGCCTTTCGATTTTAATCAATCTTTCATTGAAACGCTTGGATACTTAACGTCACTTATATTCATCGCGATAACTCTTGTTCTCTACTATAGAGCCGGGTTACGATGATCGCCCCGTTCCGAATGTTATTCCCGCCTGCATGTGAGGAAGAATGTGTTGGGGAGCGGACCCGGAATTCAACCCTTAAGGAGATTGATATGGCAAATATGGCACGCATTCCTATCACCAACATCTATATGGGTGGTGACTATACCGGCCGCATCCTCGTAGGTGCAGATCAGACGCCGATGAATGTGATTCTGGATACAGGCAGCAGCGCTCTCGCACTTGATGGCACAAAATACACACCGAATATCACGGGAGGCGACAAAACCACGCAACTGGCGCAGACCGATGCCTACGGCGACGGAAGCACCTGGACGGGCGCGGTGATTGAAACAACAGTCGCTGTTGGTGCAGGCGCTGACACGGTTACGCTTAGCGGCGCGAACGCTGCGATCGCTTACACTGCGTCGGCTAACATGTTTGGGCAGACGGATGGGATTCTGGGTCTGGCATATGCGCCGCTCGACGATGCCTTCACGATGCCCGAAGATACATGGAGCCAAAAATATACCGATGTCGAGGTGCGGACGGGTAAGCAGGGTGATATCCAGCCGTATCTTACCCAGCTTGCCGCTGAGAATGTAACTTCGGACATCATCTCGTTTGTCACCAATCGCTCCTTTGTTCATATGGGCGGAGGGGATGCAAACGATCCTCTGAATCAGGGTGTGATGGTTGTGGGGGGTGGTGTCGAGTGCACCGATCTCTATACGGGCAGCTTCCAGAACGTCAAAGTGCTTTCGGACGCCTGGTACTGCACGAATCTGAAGTCGATCACTGTCGGCACAACGAGTCCCATTATTGCTCGTATCAATGGGCCGAAGGGTATGCCCTCAAACTCGATTGTCGACAGCGGAACTAATAGTCTGAGTCTGGGTTCTCAGTTACTGAAGGCTCTCTTGTCGAAGTTTAGCGCGTCTCAAAAGGCGCTGTTGTCGAAAGCGGTGATGGATGGCCAACTAGTTGATGCGTCGACTCTCAATCTGGCCGATTGGCCTACGCTAACCTTTGTTCTCCAGGGTGACACTGCGGATGTTTCTCTCGAGGTAGCACCGTCGGACTACTGGCAGGTGAACACGCAGAATGTCGGCGCGGCTGCAGCGGCTATCACGAAGGGCGAACCGGGGCTGGCTATTCTCGGTCTGCCGCTGATGAACCCGTATTTCACCGTCTTTGACGGTGAGGCGGATGGCGGCAAGGGAGTTATCCGATTTGCCACCAAGGCGAGTTAGATGCTGGTGACTGGATAAGTCATGGCCATTGTTGAACTGAACGGACTATTCGGTAAACATACAAAAGCCTCAGAGCGCAATCTCTGAGGCTTTGTGTTTCCGTGGACGAAAGCTAACGCAGATCCTTCGCTTCGCTCGGGATGATAACAGGAGGGCTCGAAGAGAAAGGAAGAGGCAGAGTCCCCGGGAATGACAGAAAGACAGCACCGTTTGACGTGGAGAGAGTAACAAGGTGTTCACTCAATTGAGCGATAATCACTACGGTACATTCGTTTCTGATCTTCTCTTGGACCGACGACGGGTATCTTGACAAAGTATGATGTTAGACATAGTCTAACGAAGTTCATGGATTCTGAAGCGATCAAACGATGCCTTGAGGATGGCGGTTTAAGGTGCACCCCGCAGCGTTATTGTGTGATGGCATTCTTAATGGAACACGCCGGGCATCCTACGGCAGCGGAGATCTTCGAGGCGGTGAATCGCCTGGATCCACGCTGTTCAAGGGCCACAACCTATAACAATTTGCGCGACCTGGTGCAGGCGGGACTGGTGCGAGAAGTGGCCGTCGAGGGCCGAGCTGCGCGATTCGATGCGAAAGGGGTGCGACATCACCACTTCATCTGCGACCGCTGCGGCAATGTTGAGGACATGGATTGGTATGACGTGCCCAAGCCTGCTTCAGCCTCTCTCGGTAAGCGAATTCTTCGCGAATATGAGCTGATTGTGAGGGGACTCTGCACGCAGTGCGCTTCACAGCCGATTAACCGTGACGTGCGCGGGAGCGTGGGCGCCTAAGGAATAGCGCACGTCAGTAACTACGCGCTGGCGGAGATTTGGCTCAGCGACAAACTGGAACAGCACTCTCTGAAACGGCAATCAAGCTACCTGTAGTTCAGGCAATGGATTCGAAACGCATATGGATTCTCAGACAACAACTCACCACGGCAGCGGGGCGTCTGTGCCCGGCAACAAAGGAGTAGAACTTGTCAGACCTATCTATTGAAGGCAAATGCCCGGTAATGCACGGTGCTGAGACCCAATCGCCCATGCATGGCGCTGTCACCCATACGGCGGAGAAAATCAAGAGGAATTTTCAATGGTGGCCACACCAGCTGGACCTGGCCATCCTGCATCAGAACTCCGCTCTGTCCAATCCGATGGACAAAGATTTCAACTACGCTGAAGAGTTCAAGAGTCTAGATCTGGATGCAGTGGTCAAGGACCTCCATGCCCTGATGACGGATTCGCAGGAGTGGTGGCCTGCTGACTATGGTCATTACGGACCATTCTTCATCCGCATGGCGTGGCACAGCGCAGGTACCTACCGCATCAGCGATGGCCGCGGCGGGGCCGGCATGGGCACACAGCGTTTTGCGCCCCTGAATAGCTGGCCGGATAATGTGAGTCTCGATAAGGCGCGCCGGTTGCTCTGGCCGATCAAGCAGAAGTATGGCAAGAAGATCTCCTGGGCCGATCTCATGATTCTGGCCGGTAATGTCGCGTTGGACTCGATGGGGTTGAAGAGCTTTGGATTTGGTGGCGGGCGCGAGGATGTCTGGGTGCCGCAGGAGGATATCTTCTGGGGCCCCGAGGGCAAGTGGCTGGGGAACGAACGCTATCAGGGCGATCGTGAGCTCGACAATCCTCTCGGCGCGGTGCAGATGGGCTTGATTTACGTGAATCCGGAAGGACCTGACGGAAAGCCAGACCCAATCGCTGCGGCGCGGGATATCCGCGAGACGTTTGCCCGCATGGCGATGAATGACGAGGAGACCTTCGCGCTCATTGCTGGTGGGCATACCTTTGGCAAAGCCCATGGCGCTGCCGATCCTAACAAATACGTTGGCGCTGAACCGGAGGGCGCGCCAATCGAAGAGCAGGGACTTGGCTGGAAGAACTCGTTTGGCAATGGCAACGGTGCCTCCACGATCTCCAGCGGCCTGGAAGGCGCATGGACTACCGAACCTGCCAAGTGGGACAACAACTACCTGCAAAACCTGCTCGGTTATGAGTGGGAACTTACCAAGAGCCCTGCGGGCGCGTACCAGTGGACGCCAAAGGACGGAGCTGGAGCGGGCACCGTTCCGGATGCTCACGATGCTTCCAAGCGGCATGCGCCGATCATGTTCACGACTGACCTGGCTCTGCGGCTGGACCCAATCTACGGGCCGATAGCAAAACGGTTCCTTGATAATCCCGATCAGTTCGCGGAGGCCTTCTCGAAAGCGTGGTACAAACTGACCCACCGCGACATGGGGCCGATCTCTCGCTACCTCGGACCGCTGGTTCCTGCGGAGCCGCAGATCTGGCAGGATCCTGTTCCTGCAGTGGATCATGATTTGATCGGCGATCAGGAGATTGCCGCGATCAAGGCCAAGATCCTCGCATCCGGTCTGTCGATTTCTCAGCTGGTTTCGACTGCCTGGGCTTCGGCGGCGTCCTTCCGCGGCTCCGACAAGCGCGGTGGAGCGAACGGTGGACGCATTCGCCTTGCGCCGCAAAAAGGCTGGGAAGTGAACCAGCCTCTGGTGCTCGCGAAGGTTCTCGGTACGCTGGAGGGGATCCAGAAAGATTTCAATGCCGGCCAGAGCGATGGTAAGAAGGTTTCGCTTGCTGACCTGGTCGTTCTGGGCGGCTGCGCGGCTGTCGAAGAGGCTGCGAAGAAGGCTGGGCATAACGTGACGGTTCCCTTCTCGCCTGGCCGCACCGATGCTTCGCAGGAACAGACCGATGTGCACTCGTTCGCCGTACTGGAGCAGACTGCCGACGGGTTCCGCAACTACCTCCGGATCGGACACACCTTACCAGCGGAAGAGTTACTGGTGGATCGGGCCCAGTTGTTGAGGTTGACTGCACCTGAGATGACGGTTCTCGTCGGCGGGCTGCGCGTTCTGAATGCCAACTACAGGCAATCCAAGAACGGCGTATTCACCGACAAGCCTGAGACGCTGACGAATGATTTCTTCGTCAACCTGCTCGACATGGGCACGAAGTGGGAGGCATCCTCTACAACGGAAGGCGTGTTTGAGGGGCTTGATCGTGCGACGGGCGAAGTCAAGTGGACCGGCACCCGTGTCGACCTTATCTTTGGTTCAAACTCCCAGCTTCGGGCAATCGCGGAAGTCTATGCATGTGACGACTCGAAGGAGACGTTTGTGAAGGACTTTGTGGGTGCGTGGAACAAGGTGATGAACCTCGATCGCTACGACCTCGCGTGAATTCGTGGTTGGATTGAGGTTCGTCGCTTCTCTCGGCTCGCGCTGGCTTTTGGCTGGCGCGGGCCGTTTCTTTTCTGGCGCTGGCTGGGTTGCAAGGCGGAGGGATGTGGCGAACGCGTAGATCGATGAGAAGTAGGTCCCCATTCGACTTCGCTCAGGGCAGGCTTTCACTGCGCTTCAGGATGACAAAAACATACGTGACGCACTTCTGACTTGAATTGAAAAACTCTACAGCGGTTTCATAATACATGTAGCCGTTTCTGGCCATCATTCAAGGCGAAGAAACGGGGTAATTCCGCTACATAGGGGAGGGGAGGGTCGCGTTTTATGCTGTAAGTTGTTCATTTAATATTTGGTTACGCGAAATAAAGGTGTCGATATGGGACGATTTACCGTGCATTTGTGCATGTTTTGAACGCTTCTTACGGGCAATATCTGCGCCTATCGGGTCGGTGTGGGTGGTCATGGTTTGAGTTTGCCTGATTGGTGGGTAATTTAATGCAGGGATGGGATGGGTTATTGCGGGAGATGCGGCGATGGCATTCTTCGGCGGCTGAAGCCGCTCAGCGTCCAGGCTTCGGATACAGCAACTGTGGATCCGCTCTAGCGACGTGACTTCCGTTTGGCGTCGGTTTTTGGCCAGTACTGGAACTCGTCGGCGTAGAGTTCGCCGCTGAGATCTGAGACTCGCACTTGCAGGCGTGCCTGTGCGTCGGTGATGGCCTGGTTGTAGATGGCGGGGCCAATCTCTTCGAGAATGAAGTTGAGCAGCAGGCCTGCGGGCAGGTCGCCGATGGGTTCGCTCAGGTTTTCTTCGAAATAGCGCTGGATTGAGGCGATTGCGTCTGCTCGTTTCTGCTTGGAGAGATCCACGGAGTTCATCGGCTTGCGATCCTTAGGTTGAGAGGTGACCAGAGAAGGCGCCCGCATGGTCGGGTTCAGTTTAATGTAAGAGCGAACAGGATCTCTGGAAGACGCGGCGATGGCGGTGCTGTAGTTTTAGGAAATCAGGTTGATTGAGGAGCACTGCCGATGGACTGGCGGACAAGGCTGATTCATTCCGGAAGTAAGGTATCGAGGGAGTTCCACTCGCTCACGACGCCCACGTACAGGGGATCTACGATTGCGTTTCGGTCGGTGGCCGAGGCGTCGGATGGGTGGCAGCAGAGCGAGCTTGGATACACCTATGGCCTTTACGGTACGCCGACCACACTGGAGCTGGCAGCTCGCATCGCGGAGTTGGAGGGCGCGAGGCACACGTTTATCACGCCTGGAGGCCAGGCGGCTATTTCGCTGATCTATCTCTCCTTCTGCAGGACGGGGAGCCATGTGCTGTTGCCCAGAAACGCGTATGGCCCGAATCGCGAATTTGCCGACGGCGTCGCGCGGCGATGCGGGATTACGGTAGAGCGATACGACCCGCTGGTGGGAGCGAAGATCGCCGAACTGATTCGCGATAATACGGCCCTGATCTGGTGCGAGAGCCCAGGCTCGATCACCATGGAGGTACAGGACGTGCCGGCGATTGTGCAGGCGGCTCATGCACGGGGCGTTCCGGCGGCGCTGGACAACACATACGCGGCGGGGGTTCTCTTCGACGCGTTTTCGTTTGGCGTAGATGTGAGCATGCAGGCACTCACGAAATATGTGGGCGGACACAGCGACCTCCTGCTGGGCTCGGTTTCGGTAGGAACAGAAGAGGCCTACCAACAGATCGGCGATACGGCCCGGCAGATTGGCATGGGAGCCTCTCCGGATGACTGCGCGCTGGCCTTGCGCGGGCTGAAGACACTGGGAGTACGGCTGGAGGCTCTGGAGCGGTCGACGCTGAAGGTAGCGAAGTGGCTGGAGCAACGGCCGGAGGTCGACCGCGTGCTGCATCCGGCATTTCCCGGATGCCCGGGACATGAGCACTGGAAGCGGGACTTCACGGGTTCGGCAAGCCTGTTCTCAATTCTGTTTTCGCCGAGGTTTACTCCGGAGCAGGTGAATGATTTTGTCGATGCGCTGGAGCTCTTCCGGATTGGATGGAGTTGGGGCGGTGTGACCAGCCTGGCGATGGCGTATCCCGGACTCAACCGAGTCGGCGAGGCGTATCGCGGGCGGATTGTGCGATTGAATATCGGACTGGAAGATCCCGAGGATTTGATTGCGGATCTTGCGAGCGCGTTGGGCCGTTGAAGCGAAGGCTCGAGAGCGCGGCCCCTCGCATCGCTGCGGAGGTCCGGCATGAGAAGCACGTTTCTGTTTTGTTCCTCGTGCAGGAGCACTACGTAACGTGGATCCGAAAGCGAAAATGGAGCGACGAATGAAGCCGGATTTGTTGCGATTCAACGGTACCGTCGAACGCGATCCTGCCATCGATGCGTGGTTGAAAGACCATGGAGGTGAATTGGGTACCATCGCGCGTGAGTGGTTTGAGGTGATGCGAAAATGTGGGGACGAAGTCCGGGAGATCCTGCATGATGGCTGTCCGGTTGCATGTCTGGGCGATGCTCCGTTCGGCTACGTCAATGTATTCACTTCGCACGTAAACGTGGGGTTCTTTCAGGGCGCAGCCCTGCCGGATCCGGCACACTTGTTGCAAGGCGCCGGCAAGTTCATGCGTCATGTGAAGCTGAGACCGGGAACGGACACAGACGCCGCGTCGCTCCGCAGGCTCATCGAGACGGCATACTCGGATATAAAGGCGCGCGTAGAAAACGGCTAGCTCGGAAAAACGCCCCGAGGGGTTGACGGCGACGCAGACTCCTGTTCAGGAACGATGTGTCGGCTACGATAACCGAGAGGTCTGGCGGAGGCTTTGGTCTCACCTACCTGCAAGGTGTATTGCGGGAACAAGGATGCCTCTTGCTCTACTTAAAGCCCGGGATTATAACTAGGAGTCTCGGCAAATCTGGATGCGAGTCAACGGTATGAATTTCAGCGTCATGCCAAAGTCGCACGTGCGCCGTACAGAGGATCTCGAATCATGCCACGATTTCTCATCGAAGTACCCCACTCTGCCGAGCCCAAGGCCTGCATGCGGGAAGTGCAAGTGTTTCTCTCCACGGGATCCCATTTCCTGACCAATGCAGACTGGGGATGCATGGACGGCGTCCATTGCGCCTGGCTCATCTTGGATGTGCCCAGCAAGGAAGACGCTCGGATGGTCTTACCGCCTGTGTTCCGCACGCAAGCCAGAATTATCGGATTGAACCAGTTCAACCTGGGGCAGATCGAGGCTATGATTTCCGAGCAGTGATCGAAGCAGGCTGACTTCGCCGACGTGGCGAAAGTTCACGATACTGCGTCGAAGTTCAATGGGCCTCCGCTGACTGATCGTCTCGCCTCCTCTCGGACACATTCGCCGGCTGAGATGGTCCTCACCGGACTGGGATGGTCGCCGCGAACAAGTAGCACTGATTTCCGACGCCGATCACCGAGGGTAATGTTAACGATTATGGTTCGCGTTTTCTGAGGAAAACGTGGGCTTAATTCGGGTTCTTTCCGGGTTATTTCCCAGAAGAGGGGTTTGGGACTTCTTATCCACAAGAACGGCCTGTCTGGCTGTTGACCCTGCCAATTCACGACCTTAGCGTGGTAGTTGATGGCTTTGTCTGTAGGGGTGCGCTCCTCAGAATGACAAAGCAGGGAACGACGACGCTGAACGGGAGTTTGGATGCTGAAACTGAAGAAGATACACATTCTGGGCTTCAAGAGCTTTTGTGACCGCACGGAACTGTCGCTGCCGGGGACGGGGATCGCGGTGGTGGTGGGGCCGAATGGGTGCGGCAAGTCCAACATTCTGGACGGCGTGACCTGGGTGCTGGGCGAGCAGAGCGCAAAGACACTGCGCGGCTCGCACATGATGGATGTGATCTTCAGTGGAACGCGGGACCGTAAAGCGTTGGGCATGGCTGAAGTTTCGATCACGATGGTGGACCCCGAGGCTTATGAGGGTCCCACGATCGTGGAGCCGGAGGTGCAGGTTGAGGCGGATCTGCCTTTTGACTGGGATGAGGATGCTCAGCGCAAGAAGCGAGCGGCTGAGGCTGAGGAGATTATTGCCGAGAATCAGCCAGGGCAGGTGATCGACGAGGACGAGGAGGCGGAGGCCGCTCCGGATGCGGGGGCGCAGGCGGGAACGGACGCTGCGGCTGGCGCGGTGGTGCTGAAGATCAGGCGGCGGAAGTTTTCGCGGACTCCGCAAAAGGGCGAGATTGTCATAACGCGGCGGCTGTTCAGGACAGGTGAAAGCGAGTATCTGCTGAATGGGAAGTTGTGCCGGCTGCGCGATATTCAGGATATCTTCATGGGGACCGGCCTGGGGCCGGAGAGCTACGCGATCATCGGGCAGGAGCGGATTGGGCAACTGCTGAGTTCGAAGCCGCACGATCGCCGGGCCATTATCGAGGAGGCTGCGGGGATCACGCGGTTCAAGACGAAGAAAAGGCTTGCGGAGCTGCGGCTTGAGTCTGCCAAGCAGAATCTGGCGCGCGTTGATGACATCTTCGAAGAAGTAACTCGGCAGATGAACAGCCTGAAGCGGCAGGCGGCGAAGGCGGAGCGGTTTGCTGCGCTGCGAGATGAGCTACGGGCCAAGCTGCGCGTGACGCTGGCAAGCCGAATGGCTCGGATGGATGCCGAGCAGGTGCGGCTAGAGGCGGAGATTGCGGCGCTCACGGTTCAGATCGATGAGTCAGTGGCGGGAATCGAAACGCTGGACGCCGGACAGCATGAACTGACGGCGCGCGGTTACGAACTCGACCGGCAGGGGCAGGCAGCTAGCGCGCAGGCCAACGCGGCTGCGGTTGAGTTGGAACGAGCCGCAGCGCGGGAGCGCGGCAATGCCGAGCGGGTGGCTGAGCTGGAGGCGCGGCTGGCGGCTACTTCGGCGGAGCTGGAGCAGACGCGGGTTCAGATTGCCGGGATTGGCGAAGAGCGAGCGCAGAATAAGCAATTCCTAGAAAGTGCTGCTGAAGAGGCGCGGGCTTTCAGGTCGCAGGTTGAGGCGCGGCAGCAGGAGGCACGCGCCGCGGCGCAGCAGGTTGTGGATGCTGAGCGGCAGCTGGAGACTGGGCGTCGGCATGCGATGCATCTGCTGACACAGGCCGGAATTGCGCGCAACCAGACGGCGCAGGCGGAAGAGGCGCTTGCCGCACTCGAACGCGAAGCACAGCGGCTGGAAAACGAAATGGGGCAGGCGCGCGCTGAGGCTGAAAATCTGGGGGCGGAACGTGGGCAGGCGAATCTCCGATTTGAGGGTGCGGCTGAGAGTCTGAAGCAGATTGAAAACGAGATTGCCGAACTCCGCGAGACACTTGCGGTGCGACGTGGAGAGGAAGCCTCACTTAGAACTCGCAGCAACGAACTGCGCGGGGAGCAGGCTACGCTGACGGGACGGCGCAATTCACTGGATGCTGTCATCAAGAATCACAGCTATTCGACAGAGACGGTGCGCAAGCTGCTGAAGCCGGATTCTCTCGGACCGGGGATGACTCCTATTGGCACGCTGGCGGATTTTGTGGATGTGGCTGGCGAACACGAGGCCGTGGCTGATGACTTTTTGCGCGATGAGTTGAACTACATCGTTGTGAAGGACTGGAAGGCGGCTGAAGAAGGCATTCGACTGCTGCGTTCAGGGATGGATGGGCGAGCTACTTTTCTTGTGCATCCGGATGAGGTTGCGAGGGAGCTGTTTGCTTCGGATGCGGAGATTTCCGGTGATGGGTTGATTCCGCTGCGGTCTACGATTCGGGTGTTGAATGGCTTTGGCAATTCACTCGAAGCAATGCTGCCGAAGCTGCGCAATGGTTATCTCGCTCCAGATGCGGAGACGGCGCGGACGATGTCGACTGCGCATCGGCATGGGTATTTTCTGGCGCCGACGGGTGAGTGCTTTCACAACGCTACTGTGAGTGGCGGCAAGCCGAATGCTGAAGGACCTCTCGCGGTGAAGCGCGAGTTGCGGGAGACGCAGAAGAAGCTGGAAAAGGTTGAGGCGGAGCTGGGACAGGCCGAGATCAATGCGGTGGCTGCGGCACGCGCGATTGAAGAGCACGTCAGTCGGCTTGAGATGTTGAATGAGCAGCGGCGACAGGCGGAACGCGATGCGGCAAACCAGGGCGCTGCGTTGAAGCAGATGGAGGCCGAAGTTCAACGCATTGAACGGCGCTTGCAGGAATGGATTTTGCAGGCCAGCCGCAACAAGGATGCGCGTGAGCAGAAACAAGCGCTCATTGGACAGAAGCTTGAAGAGGCGCAGAGGCTTGAGGGCGAGCACAAATCCGCAGAGGTGCGGCTCGAAGAGTTACAGCAGGGCTTGTCAGAATTGCGACACAGTCGCGAGGCTTTGCAGCAGGATGCCGCAAAGGTTACGGCGGAATTGGCAGGGCTTGAAGAGCGGCGTCGAGGAGCGGAGAGCGCATACCAGCGCATCGATCGCATGCATGCGGATCTGCAACAGCGCCTGCTGAGCATTGAACAGCAGCGTGTGGCTGCGGAGGCAGAACGGGACCAGCGGCTGGGCGAGAACGATGGCCTTGCTGCAAAGCAGATTGAGTTGAAGGCTGCGCGCGAGCAGGCTGCGACGGCGGCGAGTGCCGCTGCGGAAGAAGCTGCGGCATTGCGCGAGCAACTTGCTGCGACTGAGGCGCAGTTGAAGGCGTTGCGCGCGGCAACGGATGAGTTTCGCGAGAGCCGCAGCCGCTTTTCAAGCATGGCTGCGAAGCTGGTTAGCGATCTCGAACATCTCGAAGCAAGTTGCCTGAACGAGTTGAATGTTGAGGCCAGCGCGTTGCGGGCTGAGGAAGGCATTCAGCACCTTGAAGGCGAGGAGTTAGCGGCGGCTGAGGAAGAGAGTCGCGGGATGAAGCAGCGGCTTGAGGCCATGGGGCCGGTAAACATGATGGCTCTCGATGAGTACAAGGAGACGGCTGAGCGGCACACGTTCCTTGAAACACAACGCAAGGACCTGATCGATTCGATTGAGAATACGCAGAGCACGATCAAGGAGATCGACCAGATTTCGCGGGTGAAGTTTGAAGAGGCCTTTGCGCGCATCAATGAGAATTTTGCGCATGTGTTCAATCGGTTATTCCCGGGCGGGCAGGCGTTTTTGCGCCTGACGGATGTGGAGAATCAGGCGGAGAGTGGCCTCGAGATTGTGGCTTCCCCGCCGGGCAAGAAGCTACAGAGTGTGTTGCTGCTTTCGGGTGGGGAGAAGGCGTTGACCGCGCTCAGCTTGCTCGTCGGGATCTTCCAGTATCAGCCTGCGCCGTTTTGCGTGCTGGACGAAGTGGATGCAGCGCTTGATGAGACGAACGTGGGACGGCTTGCGGATCTGCTGCATGGAATGAGTCAGGATACGCAGTTCCTGCTGGTGACTCACTCGAAGCGGATGATGCAGACTGCGGATATGATTTATGGCGTGACGATGCAGGAGCCTGGCGTTTCTAAGATTGTCAGCGTGCATCTCGGGAATCGGGAACGGGCTACGGCGTAGATGGCGTGGCCCGATTGGTCGGACTTTACCCCAAGCTCCGTTACAGGATGCTAGTCCGAAATCCGACTCTGTGTTATTGTGAAATCGACCCACTCGGCAGATTTTGTGCCATGTCTTCGTGGCATTTGAAACTAATGCTAGAAACTATGCTACATAATCGCTATGGCTGCGTTATGTAATGTGTGATGTAACTTGTCTTCGCGAAAGAGTGCCGGTGGGTCAACTCTTCTGAAATATGTCCAGACTCAACAGTCTTAAGTCACAAACCACACTGAGCGACTTGGCGAAGCTGCTTAACTTCAAGCCTGCTGCACTTTCGTATATTTTATACAAGCAATCGCCTGCTGCTAAATACAAAACGTTTGATATCCCCAAACGCAATGGTGGAACACGCACTATCAAAGCTCCCATTGACGCCTTGAAACTCGTACAGCAGAAGCTCTCGATACTGCTGCAGGACTGTGTCGATGAAATTGATCTGGCAAAAGGCCGAAAGAATCGCGTTGCACACGGATTCAAGCGCGAGAGGTCAATTATCACGAATGCCAGGGAACATCGCAATCGTAGGTACGTCTTTAATATCGACCTGGAAAACTTCTTTCCCTCCATCAACTTCGGGCGGGTTCGCGGATATTTCATCAAGGACAAGAACTTTGCGCTGAATGAGAGCGTGGCAACTGTGATAGCCCAAATTGCATGTCAGGATAACACCCTGCCACAAGGGAGCCCTTGTTCGCCCGTGATTTCTAACTTGATTGCGCATACACTTGATATGCATCTTGTCCGCCTCGCATCGAAGGTTGGATGTACCTATTCCCGATATGCGGACGACCTGACCTTTTCGACAAACAAAAAGGTTTTCCCTCCAAAGATAGCCGCGCCATCAAAGACAGAATCGCATCTCTGGGTACCAGGAGTAGAGTTGCAGGAGTTCATCAAGCACTCCGGATTCCTGATAAATCCCTTAAAAACTCATATGCAGTATCGCGACTCACGCCAGGAAGTTACTGGATTGGTTGTAAACAAGAGGATCAATGTTCGCCACGAATACCGACATACAGTGCGGGCTATGGTTCACAACCTCCTGAATACTGGTTCGTTCGAAATCCTCGCTCCCGCAGCAACAACTGGAATGGGAACTATTAAAAAGCACTCTGGAACGCCAAACCAATTGCATGGAATGCTGGGTTTCATTGATAGCGTCGACTTGTACAACAAGAAACACTCATGCGGGACTAAAGAGTCTGCCACTCTTTCGACTAAAGAGCTGATGTACCGACAGTTTTTACTTTATAGATACTTCTTTGCAGCTGAATTACCTGTCCTTCTCTGTGAAGGTGAGACTGATAACGTGTACCTTACCCATGCTATTCGCAGTCTTGCAGCCAGCTATCCGGAACTTGCGACCGTAGCTGCAGACGGAAAAATAGGCCTGAATATCCGGCTTTATAAGTATCGCAAGTCCAGTACAGGTCGAATATTAGGCCTTCGCGATGGTGGTAGCAGTTCACTAGCCGCTTTTATCGCAACATACAAAAAAGAAACGTCTAAGTTTAAGGGCCCGGGACAGAAACACCCGGTCATCATCCTCTATGACAACGATTCCGGGGCATCCAGCATTCGAAATGCCGTCAAACAAGCTAGGGGCACGGCGCTCAGTAATACAGAGCCGTTCGGCCACGTAGTTCGTAACCTCTATGTGATGGCGACGCCACTTCTCAATGGCGCGCAAGAGTCAAAAATTGAAGACTTCTTTGAGGCAGCCCTCAAAGCCGCTGTCGTCGGCGGCAAGACGTTTGATGACAAGAATGACTTTGAAACGGCAACGCACTATGGTAAGAAAATCTTTGCGCATGCCGTAGTTCGACCGAAGGCAAATTCTATTAATTTCAGCGGGTTTCTCCCTCTCTTGAACAATTTAGTTTCGGCCATCAAGTCACACAACCAACCCTAGGGATCGCGAACCGGTAGCGCAAGACGCATCCTGAAAAGCTATCCCCATGCTGCGTCGTTTCAATGCAGTCTTGTTTCGATACAATTAGGGGCTATGCTGCGGACTGTTTTGGCTACTCGGTATGCGGTTGCTTTGCGGGAGGGCGGGTCGCTGCCGGCGATTGTTGAGGCGGATGATCTGGGGATGTATGTAGTGAAGTTTCGCGGGGCTGGGCAGGGATTGCTGGCGCTGGTGGCGGAGCTTGTTGCGGGGGAGATTGGGCGGGCGCTGGGGTTGCGGGTGCCGGAGCTGGTCTTTGCCGAGGTAGATGCGGCGTTGGGGCGGAATGAGCCTGATGCGGAGATTCGGCATTTGTTGAAGGCTAGTGTGGGTCAGAATCTGGCGCTTGATTATCTGCCGGGTTCGACGATGTTCGATGCGGCGGCGGGAGATGTGGCTGCTGCGGAGATTGCTTCGATGGCGGTTTGGTTTGACGCCTTTGTGCAGAATGTGGATCGTACGGCGCGGAATCCTAACCTGCTGATGTGGCATCGCACGCTGTACTTCATCGACCATGGGGCGGCGCTTTATTTTCATCACAACTGGGAGACTGCGGAGGCTAAGGCTGCGTCGCCTTTTGCGGAGTCACGGCATCATGTGTTGCTGCCGTGGGCGAGCGATATCAAGCACGCTGCGGTGGTCGCTCATCAGCGTTTGAATGAGGACGTGTTGCGGGGGATTCTGGAGATAGTGCCGGATGCTTGGCTTGAGCGAGATGCGATGGGTGCGGCAGAAAGACGAGGTTTGTATCTCGACTATCTGACGCGACGGCTGGAGGATGCAGCGAATTTTGAAGAGGAGGCGATTCGTGCTTATGAAAACCGAGCCCAAGAAAATCGAGCTTAAGTCCGTCTCCTTTGACTACGCCGTTTTGCGTGTGGTGCCGCGTGTGGAGCGGGAAGAATTCGTGAATGTGGGCGTGATTGTTTTTTGCCTGGAGCATCGAACTCTTGAGGCCCGGGTGCATGTCGACGAGGCGAGGTTGCTGGCGTTATGGCCGGGGCTGGATATCGAAACGGTCAGGCAACATGTGCTGGCGGTCGTACGCATCTGCGAGGGCGATGAGACTGCCGGGGCGATTGCGCAGCTGTCACAGCGGGAACGGTTTCATTGGCTGATTTCGCCGCGAAGCACCATGATTCAAACGTCAGCGGTACACACCGGGATCTGCGCCGATGGGGATGGGGTTGTGGATCGGCTCTTCAGGCAGTTAGTGTTGCGTGAGGGCTCGACGATGGAATGAAGCTACGCTAGCTAAAGTATGTTGACGGCCCGCGCTGCTACGAGAGCCACCGTTGTAAGCGAAACGAGGGATTGAATCATCGTCAGCACCTTTGCCCATCTCGAGAGGACGGGAACGTCTGTCGGCGAGAATGCTGTGCTGGTATTGAAGGAAAGAAACAGATAGTCCATAAAGTTGGGATTCCAGTCTTCCTGTTTCAGCTTTTTCCTCGCGTCCTCATCAAGGGTCATCTGGGGAAACAGGAATGCGCCATTGGTATGTATGCCCAGAAGCTCCCGAGAGTGCGGGCTGGCTGCATCGAGCCGCCAATACCAGGACGCGAAGACAAGAATGTTTGTGATCCAAAGAGCCGCGGCTGAGACCAGAAGAGTCTGAGGTGAATCTCTGCGGGAAGGAAGCGCCGAGATCAGCAGATAGAGCCGCGATGCCATGTCCAGCGTGATAATTGAAATGAGAAGATGGCCAAGGATCTGATTCAATCGGTAGTGGCCCCTTGTGCGAGCCATCACAGTAGGAATTATCAGCGGCACAAGAATCAGGAAGATGAGCCATCGGGGTCCTATGAAGAGAGATCGTGGAAGAACCCAGCGAAGGCTTCCGACAAGCAACAACGTGAGGATTGCGGGCCAATCGAGCTCCAGACTTCGCGAGGTCGGCTTCATGAGGATCAATGATGCTGGATCGTGAGCACAAATTCAATTGCGATCGTCGATTCTGAGAATTGACCGGCTGCGCATCAAGCCGTCAGTCGGGGCCGTTGACAAGCGGCGGGATGGAAATGAGAATCAGAGCTTCGGCGTTTGTATTGAGAGGTTCTTTTCTTGTCTGTACTCCTGCAAAGCAATCTTGGGGATGTTCCGCTGATTGGGCGGGGCAAGGTGCGTGATTTGTACGCGGTTAAGCATGAGGGTGAGGATGCCCTTTTGCTGGTGGCTACGGATCGTATTTCTGCGTTTGACTTTGTGCTGGGGTCTGGGATCCCGGGCAAGGGAAAGATTCTCACGCAGATTTCTCTTTTCTGGTTTGAGTTGCTGAAAGACATTGTGCCGAATCATCTGATCACGGCCGAGGTTGCTGAGTTCCCTGCCCTGTTGCGTTCGTATGCAGATCAGCTTGAGGGCCGGACGATGCTGGTGCGGAAGGCGGCGATGTTTCCGGTGGAGTGTGTGGCTCGCGGATACCTTGCCGGCTCGGGGTGGAAGGAATACCAGGCGAGCGGGACGGTGTGCGGGATCGCGCTGCCCGGGGGTTTGCAGGATGGTTCGCGGCTGCCCGAGCCTCTGTTTACTCCGGCGACAAAAAGCCAGGATGGGGCGCATGATGAGAATATCCCGTTTGCGGTGATGGAACAGGCTGTGGGCGCGGAGGATGCCGCAGAGTTGCGGCGGTTGACGATGGCGCTGTATGCGAAGGCTGCGGCTCATGCTGAGGCTCGCGGGCTGATTCTGGCTGATACAAAGTTTGAGTTTGGCCGCGTGGATGGCAGAATTTTGCTGGGTGATGAGGCGCTGACGCCGGATTCTTCGCGATTCTGGGAAGGAGCGCTTTGGAAGCCAGGAGGTGCGCAGCCGAGTTTTGACAAGCAGTTTGTGCGGGATTATCTGGAGGGTATTCGGTGGAACAAGCAGGCCCCTGCGCCAGCGCTGCCAGAGGACGTTGTGAAGCGGACCCAGGCGAAGTATCTTGAGGCGTTTCGGTTGTTGACTGGGCGAGAGTTGGCGGTCTGATTTCAGCACATGTTCTTTGTGAGCTGAGACTGGGTGGCAGGCGATCGAAAACCAGATCCTTCGCGTCGCTCAGGATGACAATGTTTTAGGGGAAAATCTACGGGTTGGTAATATTCAACAACGATTCATGGGTTATCACTGGATTTTATTTTCGTGGCTCGTTACTGGACTGATTTAGTTATGCGGAAGGGATTTTTGCGGCATGAATCCGGTGGATATTGCGATTGTGCTGTTGTTGATTTTGAGCGGGGTGCTGGGGTTTCGCAGTGGGCTGATTCAGAGTGCTTCTTCGTTGCTGGGGTTGATTACGGGTATTGCGATCGCGAGTTGGAACTACAAGCGATTTGCGGATGAACGGTATCCGTTGCTGCATAATAAGGAACTCTCGGAAGCGATATGGTTTTGCTTGATTGCGCTGGTTGTGATGCTGGCGGCCGGTTTGTTGGGATTGCTGTTGAAGAAGTTGATTCACGGCGTAGGGCTGGGATGGCTGGATAAATTGACAGGATTGATCTTTGGGCTGTTGCGTGGTGCACTACTTGTGGTCCTGTGCATTGTGACGCTGGCAGCATTCTTTCCGGATACGCGGTGGCTTGGTGACGCGCGGTTGGCAAAGTATTTCCTTGGAACTGCTCATTTGACGACACAGATGACGCCATCGGAACTGAAAGAAAAGATCATGGGTGGGTTGCGGGTTCTGGAAAAGGACTCGCCGGAATGGCTGAAGCAAAAAATAAATCTGTAACGAGTGGCATTGTGAACGGGACAGATTGAAGGCAAGCATGGCAATCTATTGAGATACCCGAGGACGAGACGTGAAGCGCGAGTTAGATAACCTCATCACCCAAATGCATTCGACCGGCATCCGTTATGAGGATGCAGTGCGGCAGTTCAAACGGCAGTATCTACTGGAAGTCCTGAAGGCACACCGCGGGAACCAGTGTAAGGCAGCCGACGAGCTTGGGATGCACCGCAACACGCTGAGCCGCACGATGGCCGAGCTGGAGCTGGAAGTGGCGGAGGTTCGTGCGGGGCTCAAGCGTCCTGTGCGCAGTGAACGTCTTATACATGGCGGACTGCGCCAGCAGATTCGCTAAACTGATCCAAGGGCATCTTTCTCTACCGCGACGGACGGCGGGCTACGCCCTGGGAAGCGAGTAATGGCAATCGCCGATACGACATCCGAGGACCGCGTGGTCATCCGGGAGAGCTTTGCCTGGGACGCACAGGACGCCTATCTTTTCGACATTGACGGTACGCTGCTGCGAAGCAGGGACCGTATTCATATTCATTCGTTTGCCTCAAGCGTGCGCGAGGTGACGGGTCTTGAGATTACGCTCGAAGGTGTCGTCCTGAATGGCGCCACTGATACGGCGATTCTGCGCGAGGCGTTTGGATTGGCAGGGATTCCAACGGAGACGTGGGAACCCCGGATCGAGGCGATTCTGGAAGCGATGCGGCGGACAATTGCCGCGAGGCGCGGGGATTTGCAGCTTTGGACAATGCCGGGCGTGGAGAAGACGCTGCAGCATCTTGCGAGCCGTGGCGCGCTGCTGGGCCTGGCGACGGGCAATCTCGAAATGATTGGCTGGACGAAGGTAGAAGAGGCTGGCCTGCGGGAATGGTTTCGCTTTGGCGGATTCAGCGACCGGTTTGAAAAACGCGCGGCCATGGTTGCAGACGCTGCGGAGAAGGCACGGGAACTCATTGGTTCGGACAAAGCGGGGCCGAGTATCTGCGTTGTTGGGGATACGCCGCGGGATATTGAGGCAGCACGTGCGAATGGGCTGCCAGTAATTGCTGTGGCTACCGGGAATTATTCGTTTGAGGAATTGGCGGGGATGGAGCCGGAGGTTTGTGCTTCTTCGCTTGCGGCGCTGCTGGAACAGACGGAGTCGGCGGTGCGTGCATGATGCCGGCGATGCGTACAATTACGCGCACAATTACGATTGCGGCGGTGCTGGCTGGAGTGGGGCTGGTGGCGCGGGGACAGGCACCTGTGCCGACTTCGGCACCTGCTCCCACTACGACTCCCTCTGCTGCCCCGACGACTACCACAGCTATGCCGGCGACAGATTCCAAGACAACAGATTCCAAGACTGCTTCTACGGCTGGAGCGGCGAAGCCGGAGGCGGTACAGACACCGGGGACGACGAAGAGCATCGTGATCGGAGCACCGGTGCAGGCGGATTCTCTGAATGCGCAGCGCAAGGCGGCGAAGCTGTATCTACAGGGAGTTCAGCTGCTGGAAAAGAAGCAGCCTGAGGCCGCATGGGGCTCGCTGAAGCAGGCAGTGAAGCTGGAGCCAGGGAATTCGACTTATTTGCGGGCCTCAGAACTTGCGCGTCAGAGCGCGGTGACGCAACTGGTGGAGCAGGCTGGGCGAGAACGCGGGAGTGGCGCCGAAGAAGACGCGAAAAGACTTTTGAAGCATGCGCAGGAGATCGATCCGGAGAACCCTTCCGTGTTGCAGCGTTTGGACGATGCTGAGGACAAGAAGTCTATCGGCCAGGTGGGAATTACGGCTTCCTCATTGGTGGGTCCGGATGAGGATCTTGAGAGTGGGCCCAGGGCGCTAGCCGATGGGCCGATCGTGTTGGACCCAAAGAAGGACAAACAGAGCTTCCATCTGCGCACCAGCAGCCGGGACGTAGTGGAGCAAGTGTTTCGCGCCTACGGCATCCAGGCCTCGGTACATGACAGTGTGCAGGCCAGGCCGATACGGCTGGATGTTGAGGATGCGACGTTTCCGCAGGCCATGCGCATACTGGAGCTTTTGACGCATACGTTCTATGAGCCTCTCGATCCGCATCGAGTGGTGGTGGCGCAGGATACGCGTGAGAACCGAACACAGTTTCAACGACTGCAGCTGGAAACTATCTATCTGCCCGGAATGAATGATAAGGAATTAACTGAGGTCAGCAATCTCGCGCACAACGTCTTCGATGCTCCGCAGTCGGTGGTGGAGCCTACACGGGGAACGCTGACGCTGCGGGCGCCGGCGAAGACGATGGACGCCTTCAATCGCACGGTGACGCGTTTGGTGGACGGCAAGAGCCAGGTTGACCTGAGTGTGAAGATCATTCAATTGGCGTATACCCATTCGCAAGAGACCGGCACGACGTTTTTTCAGCAAACGACGGTGGCGAATGTCTATTCGGAGATCAATTCGATTCTGAATCAAAACCAAGCGGCGGTACAGCAGATCATCGCTTCGGGAATTGTTCCCAACGCGAATACTCTTCAAAATCAACTGACGATTATTGAAATTTTAATTGGCAGCGGGCAGGCATCTCTGTCCGGCATCCTTACGCAGGGATTCGCTCTTTTCGGAGGCGGCCTCACGTTGAGCGCACTCGCACCCGGGCCGGCCACGCTGAATATGAACATGAACTCGAGCGATACTCGAATCCTGGATGACGTGCATTTGCGGTTGCAGGACCAGGAAGCCGGTACGTTCAAGATCGGGACGCGGTATCCAATCCAGACTTCGTCGTTCTCGCCGATTGCGATTTCGGCTCTTGGCTCGGCTGGCCTGCAGAATGAGACGATCCCGCAAGTTCAATACAGCGACCTGGGATTGACTCTCAAGGCGACGCCCAGCGTGATGCGTTCGGATGATGTGGCGCTCACGCTGGATCTCAAGATCGATGCGCTCAGCGGCGGAAGCATCAACGACATTCCCATTCTGGACAGTCGGCAAGTTTCCGGGGTATTGACGCTGAAGGCGGGAGAGACGGCGATGCTGATCAGTGATGTTTCGCGGTCGGAAGCGCGCGCGCTGAGCGGGTTGCCGGGGATAAGCGACATACCCGGGCTCGAGAACATAAGTGATATAGCGCGGAGCAAGAGCGTGGCCCGGCTGCTGATACTGGTGACGCCGATTGTTGTGCGCGAGACGCAGCGTAAGGGATCAGAACCTATGCTGATGGTCGACAAATCGGCGAATGCACACTAAGCGATCTCTTCGCTTTGGGATGTACTTTTGAGCTTGCCAGGGTGGGCACGCCTGCCTGATGGTTGGATACATGCAACGCTCAAGAGAGACCGAGCTGATGGATGACGACGGGGTGAGCGCGGAGGCGCTGGCCCTCAATTACAGAGAACTAGATAAGGTTCATCGCTGGCTGGGCAATACGGCCACGATACTGAATCTGCTTAAACATGACCGAGGACTGCAGGGACGAGTGCTGGATATCGGCTGCGGGCAAGGTGCTTTGTTAATGAAGACTCGTAGAGAGCTTGACCTCGACGTCATTGGCTTCGATCTGCGTCCTGCTCCACCAAACGCCCCGGTTACGATCATGGCGGGCAACGCGGTCTCCGATCCTCTGCCTGAAGCGGATACTGCGGTATGTATGATGTTGGCCCATCACTTGTCCGAAGAGGAGCTTGCAGGCATGATCGGCAATGTGGGGCGATCGTGCCGGCGCTTTGTACTGCTGGACCTGGTCCGGCATCCAGTGCCGCTGGCGTTGTTTCGCCTCTTTCTGTGTCCTCTGCTCTCGCCTGTGAACGCGCTCGATGGGCAGACGTCGATTCGCAGAGCGTATACCGCTCCGGAGATGCGCAGGGTTGTGGATGGGGCGCTCTCTACACTGAAGCGGCCGGTGAGCCGGTTGAGGCACACGGTGACGCCGCTATGGATTCGGCAGGTGGTGGATATTTGCTGGGAGTCCGGAACTGTTTGAGTTCCTGCTGGGTTCCTTGTTCAAGGAGATGAAAATGGCCACCCCGTTCGATGGAACGGGATGGCCGTTGTTGAGGTTGCGCGGTGCTTATTTTGCGGCGCCGTCGTTGGCTGCCTGATAGGTGATCATCTGCTTGATGGTGTCGTAGTTGACGCCGCCCAGTGGAATCCCGTGGCCATTGATAAAGAGCCACGGGGTCTGGCTGACGTTGAGATCGTTGGCAAGCTTGACACTGGCGTCAACGGCAGCCTTGGTCTCGGCGGTATTAGAGCAGGCTTCGACCTTGTCAGGGGCCTGACCGGACTTGGTGACCGCGCTGTTGAGGGTCAGAGTGGCTCCTTCGTCGCTTGCGAGGCCGGCCTGGCCGTCAAAAACGGCGGCGGAGTAGTCAAAGAACGCCTTGTCCCCACCGAGTTTGGCCACGCACACTCCGTAGGCCGCAGCGCGGTAAGCCTGAGGATGGATCTTTGTCAGGGGAAAATTCTGATAGACGATGTGCGCTTTGGGGAAGTCCGTAGCGACCTTGTCCATGGTGGCCTGGGCGTCTTTGCAATGAGGGCATTGGAAGTCGGCAAATTCGACAATCTCCAGATCCTTGCTGGCGTCGCCCTTGGCTGGGCCGTTGGCGCGCTTGATGAGTGTGGCGCGGTTCTCAGCGAAGGGATGATCGCCGAAGGGCAGGATTTCTCCGCCGGTGATGAGGTGTTTGCCGTCAGGAAGGACGAAGAACTGAAGGGCGCCCGTTTGCTTGTTGCCCTTTTCGCCGACTACGACGACTACAGAGGAGATGCCGGGAACGTCGGTTTTGGCGATTCGCTGGACCTGGTAGATGCGATTTGGATCAAAGCCCCAGGAAGCCTGCAGAAAGGCATTGACCTGCTCTTTGGTCGGCGAATCGGCCGTGAAATCCGCGGGATCAGGTTTGGGGAAGGTCGGGCCGGCAGCAGCATCAGGAGTCTGCGTTGGGGCAGCCGGAACATCGGTCTGAGCCATCAGTAAATTGGGAAGAGAGAAAAGTGCGACGGATGCAAGTGCAGCAACGGTGCTGCGGCGAAGCGATAAACGGATCAAGCTGAGTTCTCCTTTAGTGCAGCGGCCCCTTACGGAACTCCGAGAGGCGCGCGGCAACACGTTCTTGGTTTATACCTGAACCCGGGCGGCTATGGGAAACCTGCGGCCCGAGCCGAAAGACTTGGCGGTGAGTTTTAGCACCGGCGCGGCCTGTTGGCGCTTGTATTCGGTGCGCTCCACAAGGCGGACTACCTGTTCGACGACTGAGGCGGGAAAACCGTACGCCGCGGTGATCTGGGCGGTGGTTTCATAACGCTCTACGTAGGCCTCGAGGATGGGATCCAGGATGTCGTAAGGCGGCAGGGAGTCTGTGTCCTTCTGATCGGGGCGCAGCTCGGCAGACGGAGCCTTGGTGAGGATGGCCTGGGGGATGATTTCGCCGTTGCGGTTGACCCAGCGGCTGAGGGCGTAGACGCGCGTCTTGACCAGGTCGCCGATTACGGCGAGGGCGCCGACCATGTCTCCATAGAGAGTACAGTAGCCTACGGCCATCTCGGATTTATTGCCGGTGGTCAGCACCAGCGATGAGAATTTGTTGGAGAGCGCCATGAGGAGCGTGCCGCGAATGCGCGATTGGAGGTTTTCTTCGGTAAGGTCGGGCTTGGTGGCGGCGAAGAGGTTTTCGAGTGTGTGGGAGAACTCCTGGAAGAGCGCGGCGATGGGAAGAATTTCGAAACGGATGCCAAGATTGGCTGCCAGTTGCCGACTGTCTTCTACAGAGCCGGTGGACGAGTACTGGCTGGGCATACCCACGGCGAGGACGTTTTCCGCACCGAGAGCGTCAACCGCGATGGCCGCGACCAGGGCGGAATCGATGCCGCCGCTCAGGCCGAGCAGCACCTTCCTGAATCCGGTTTTGAGAACGTAGTCGCGGGTGCCTAGAACGAGAGCTTCATAGGCCGCTTCGGACTCGGGATCGGCTTCATGAGTAGTTGGCGCTGTAGCCACACCCGTGGCGGTTTCACTGTCGGCCATAACGATGTCTTCGCGAAACGAGGCAGCCTGCGCAAGCAGGGTGCCATCGGCGGCGAGGCCGAAGGAGGATCCGTCAAAGATGAGGCTGTCATTACCGCCGACCTGATTGGAGATGAAAACAGGGATGTTGTGGCGGACGGCGATGGCAGAGAGCATACGCTGGCGAATTTCGCGTTTGCCATGCCAGAAGGGCGACGCGGAGATGTTGAGGAGAATGGTCGGCTTCTGACGCATGATGTCTTCGATCGGGTCGACCGGATAGAGGCGCTGCGGCCAGAAATTCTTGTCGTTCCAGGCATCTTCGCAGATGGTGATGGCGAGACGCTCGCCTTCGAAGTCAATCACTTGCTGGCTGGTGGCAGGGGCGAAATAGCGCTGTTCATCGAAAACATCGTAGAAGGGTAGCAGCATCTTGTGCTGTTCGAGGAGAATCTGCCCCTTGTCCATGAAGATAGCGGCGTTGACGGCGCGCTTGCCTGAATCCGCCGGAGCAGGCAGGGCTACACCGACAAGTACGGCCGTGGGGAGTGAAGCCGTAGCCTGACGAAGCTCATCCACAACGGTGAGGCAGCGGGCGAGGAAGCTGGGCTTGTCAAGAAGATCGGCGGGCGGGTAGCCGCAGAGCGCGAGCTCGGAGAAGACGGTGAGACGTGCCCCGGAACCCGCTGCGCGCTGAGCAGCGCTGATGATCTTTGCCAGGTTGCCGGTGAAATCCCCGACGGTGGGGTTGATCTGGGCTAGTGCGATCTTCACTTCTTTAGTCTAAAGGAAGCGGTCAGTATCTCTAAGAACCCGTCCCGGCGAAAACTACGCCCACTGTGCGGAGGATGATCTTGATGTCCAGCCAGACGCTCCAGTTTTCGATGTAGGCAACATCCAGCGAGATGTAGCTGTCAAAGGACGGATCCTGGCGCGCCTGTACCTGCCACAGACCGGTGATGCCGGGGGTGACGTCGAGGCGGCGCAGGTGGGCCAGGTTGTACTGGCGGACTTCGCTGGCGATCGGCGGCCGCGGGCCGACGACACTCATATCACCGAGGAGCACGTTGATGAACTGAGGCAGTTCGTCGAGGGAATACTTGCGGAGGACGCGCCCAACCTTAGTGATTCGCGGGTCGTCAGAGATCTTGAAGAGGATGCCCTGACGCTCGTTCATGTGCATGATTTCTGCACGCTTGCGGTCGGCATCGCGAACCATTGTGCGGAACTTAAGGCAGCGGAAGACGCGGGCCTTTTTGCCGATGCGTTCGGAGGCATAGAAGATCGGTCCGGGGGAATCCAGTTTGACGGCGATAGCGATGGCCAGAAGAATCGGTGAGAACAACAGCAAAGTCAGGGCGGCCACAGTAATGTCGAGAAGGCGTTTGAGGATCAGGCCGACTTCCGGGACGTGTCCACGATGAAGCGGGATGGTTGGGAACTGGCCGATGTATTCAATCGTGCTGTTCCAGGCCAAGCCGTCATACATGTCGGGGACGACGCGGAGGTCGATGCCGTTGGCACGCGCCTGCTCGAGAACATTTTTGATGACGCCCCGTTCGCATGGCGAAGCGAAGAAAATCTCGTCCACGAAGTGCTTGCGGGCGTGGTCGAAGAGGCTGTCGAGTGCGCCAAGGACATCGCCGGTGGTACCGGCCAGCTGCGTATCGATACCGGGAACGTGAACAAATCCTTTGAAGTTGTAGCCAAGCTGGCGGATGCTCAGCAGATGATGGCGCAGTGCGTGGGCCTCTGCTCCAGTGCCGACGATGATCACGTTGCGGGTGTTCATGCCGCGCTCGAAGCGCTGATAGAGCAGCGCCCGATAGACAAGGCGGCGCAGACTAAGCGACACAGTCAGCAAGACGACAGCGAGAAGAACAACGCTGCGCGGCACCTCCTCTGCCTTAATGAGGTAGAGGGTACCGGTGAGCAGAAGTCCCGAGACGAGGCAGGCCTGTACACTCAGGCGCTGCTCATGGAGATGGCTGGTGAGGCGGGTCGGTGTATATAGGTGAAAGCTACGGCTGATGACGATCAGAGTAGCAGTAAATCCGCACAAGAGGGCCGTCTGGATGCCCATAGTCTGGCCCTGAATCAAGGTACCGTGCCAGAATCCGCGAACTCCGGCTATAGGATTGACATGGAGCTCGATCACGGCAGCAACGAGGCAGGCTCCCAACACAGTCAAAGCATCCAGAATCATCCACATGCCGGCGCTGCCACGCGCCGTTCTCTGATGATTGGCCGTGCTGCCCTCGTTCCACTCCTGAGAGGAGCTACTGGGCGTAGAAGAGACTCTTTGCCAGAATTCCGATGTAGCCATAACTTACGTCGCAGACCTCAAAAAAAAATCGCATCTGTGGGGTTCACAGAACGGAGTTAAACCGTCCTAACGAAGCGAACAGAGTAGGACCTGCAAGGAAACGCATGGGGACCAATTGCGAATTTAGAAGCAACTTCCCGTTCCTAGGTTGCATAAGAAATGGGCAAAATGGTCGCCCGTAAAGATCGCGTATGAAACTTGCACCTGCGTCAGAAGTCAACTTGCGGTTAAGTTTCCAGTAGCTGGAGCCGGCCACCGAGGGTTACCGACGAGCACTCGTTGCCGACTTCTTTCTGTTTCAATGCGCCACTGAACGAGTACTGCTATTGCTATGATGATGGTTCTGCGTCAGACGTAAAAGAGGGTGGAAGTCCTCAGTTTGAAATCCTTTGGGGTACATCCACCTGGAATCAGTTTAACCGAATTCTGTGTTAAGGAAAGATAAAAGCCTTAGATCGTTTCGGATACTGTTTCTTTTAGATCAAATGTGCAATCAGCCGGGGCCCGTTTGGGGGAGATTGCAAGAAAAAAACCGACCTTGCGGACTGAAGTCACTTCGTGGCCGGAACGGGAAGAACATATGCATCCAGGTCAAGAAATTGCTTCACATGCGGGTCAGAGCAGTTTAAAAAGTCTTCGATGGTACCAAAAAAACGTGCCAAGCCGGAGTCGAGAAACAGGACCATATCGGCCAATCGCCTGGCAAAACGCATGTCGTGCGTGACCACGATGCTGGTGATGCCCAACTGTAGTTTGAGGCGCTGAATGAGGTCGCCGATATGGCGTCCCATAATGGGATCGACCATCGTGGTGGGTTCGTCGTACAGGATGGTTTCGGGCTGGGCTGCCAAAGCGCGGGCGAGAGCGATACACCTCTTCTGCCCCATAGAAAGGCTCGCAGGGAGGCGGTCAGCAGTATCGCTCTGCTCGACCAGATCAAGCATGCGGGAGACAAGCTGCTGCACCTGGTCTTCGTGGAGGCCGCCTCTTTCACGCAAGGGAAAGGCGATGTTTTCGCCTACTGTCAGCGAGTCGAAAAGGGCGCCGTTCTGAAAGACCATGGTGACGCGCCTGCGTATCTCCTGCAGGCCTAGTTCGTCGAGGGAGCCAATGTCCTGGCCGTCGACGCGGACACTGCCGGAGTCTGCTTTCAAGAATCCGAGAAGGATGCGCAGCGAAACGGATTTGCCTACGCCGCTGCGACCGAGAATACAGAGGGTCTGCCCGCGACCGAGCTGAAAGCTGACTTCGTCGAGAATCTTGCGGTCGCCAAAAGCGATGGAGACATTGTCGAAATCGATGTAAGGAGCAGCTATCGGGTCTTTGACCCGAGAAGCTTCACTACTCTCCGAATACTTGACGGTGGTCTGCGATTGGAGCTGATCGGGAAGTTGGCCGCCGGCGGTTGAAGTCTCTTCGAATTCGTCAGGAGGCGGGGAGATTGGTTTGGAATCGCGGATATCGTATGGCTTGACTCTGGCTGCGGCTTCGTTGACGGCCTGCTTGATCAGTGCGTTGGCCCACGCCTCAGCATTTTCCAAATCCTGAACGGATGCGGTATCCGATTGCAGTTCATCAAGTTCGGCCGATAGCGAATGCCGAGATTCCTCGGACTCGGTAGATCCGGACGGTTCAGGCTTAGTGTCGTCGCTCACGTTCCTAGCTTACTTGAGGATTGGCCGTAGGCTACTGCTCATCTGGTGCAGCCAGGCGAGTTCCGCTGGAGTGTTGGCGTTTTGGAACCAGAAGATCGGGGGCAGGCCGAGGGGGTGGGCGCATTGGCCACACTGAATTAGGTGTTCGACAGCGACCGAATCGAGAGTGGAGTGAAGCGCTGCCGGGATGCTTTTCCATGCGGTATGGCAGGCTGTCTGGTTGGCTTGAAGACGCCGCTCGATGATCGGCAAGACCTTCCGATTGAGGACTACGGGGAAAGGCTGGAGCTGGCCGTTGAGTTTGCAGAGGGAAACCGGCGCCCCGGTAAGAACGGCTCGTTGGAGCAGGCAGCTCAGGAGAGATGACGTCATCAACGGCATGTCTACGGGGAGAAAGACGTTCCATTCGGAAGGTGAAACCGATAACGCCGCGTGGACTCCCCCCAGGGGGCCTGATTCATGAAATGTGTCGTGGATTTCCTCGGCGAAGTGGTTGAGCGGGCTGCGGGAACCGGCGATCCGAGTGAGGAGCCCGGCAGCCGCGAGGATCTGCAGGGCGCTCTGGATCAGGGGGACCCCGTTGAAACTGGCGAGCGCCTTGTCTGTGCCCATGCGGGAGGATCGCCCCCCGGCGAGGACGAAGCCGTGCGCATATCGGTCCACATCGAGCATCCCTAACCCTAAATGCCAGTGGACTCGCCGACTACCTCAAGGAATCGGATGATGGATTCGATTCCCTGATGGAAGTTGGATATCTGAAATTTTTCGTTGGGTGCGTGGAGGTTGTCGTCGGGTAATCCGAAGCCCATCATGACGCTGGGAAGATTCAGGTGACGGCTGAGGTCGCCAACGATGGGAATGGAGCCTCCGGAGCGGATGAAGACGGTGTCTTTGCCCCAGATTTCCTTGAGAGCTGTTGTGGCGGCCTGAACATAAGGATTGTCGACCGGGATAAGGCAGGGATCGCCAGAGTGGATGAGGCGTACATCTACCTCGACATCCGATGGGGCGATGTGTTGGACGTAGCTCTTGTAGAGCTCGAAAGTTCCTGCGGGTGTCATATCAGGAACGAGGCGCATGGAGACTTTGGCCGTTGCTTTAGCGGGAATGACAGTCTTGGCGCCTGCGCCGATAAAGCCGCCGGGCATGCCGTGTACATCGAGAGTGGGACGGGCCCAGGTGCGCTCGAGCACGGAGTAGCCTTCTTCACCGGCGAGGGCGCGGGAGCCGACTTCATTCTCGCGGTAATGCTCTTCATCAAAGGGGAGACTCTGCCAGGCGTCGAGTTCTTCGGAGCTGGGTGGAGTTACGTTGTCGTAGACGCCGGGGACGAGGATGTGACCGGACTCGTCTTTCAATCTGGCGATGATCTGGCAAAGCGCAACGAAGGCGTTCGGCGCTGCTCCTCCGTACATACCCGAGTGGAGATCGGTCCGCGAGCTTCGGACTTCGATTTCGGTGTAGATCATGCCACGCAGACCGACGCAGAGCGTGGGCAGGCCGGGCGCGAACATTTCAGTATCGGAAATCAGGGCGAAGTCGGCCTGGAGGTCGGCGGGCTTCGAAGCGACATAGCTGGCGATTCCCTCCCCTCCTACCTCTTCTTCGCCTTCGAGGATGACGCGGACGTTGAGTGGTAGTCCGTTTGTGGTTGCGAGCAATGATTCAAGGGCCTTGACGTGCATGTACATCTGTCCCTTGTCGTCCACGGCGCCGCGAGCATAGAGGTTGCCGTTGCGCTCGGTTGGCTCGAAAGGCGGCGACAGCCATTCATCGAGCGGGTCGGGGGGCTGAACGTCGTAGTGGCCGTACATCAGGACAGTGGGTTTGCCGGATGCGTGCAGCCAATCGGCGTAGATGAGCGGGTGGCCTGCGGTCTCGATCAGGCGGGCATTTTCCAGGCCAATGCGCTGGAGTTCGGCTTTGAGGACTTCGGCTGCATGGCGCACGTCTCCCTTATGCTCAGGCAGAGTCGAAACGGATGGGATGCGAAGCAGAGCCTTTAATTCATCGAGAAAACGAGCACGGTTTTGCTGGGCATAGCCGATTGCGGACGAAGACATTCTTGCTCCTCGGAAAGTAGATACAGCCAATTGCCGAGTATATGCGTTCGGGGGCGGTCGAGTCTTGAGAGAGGGCACCGGATCTGAGCCGCTTCGATCGAGAATCGAGCTTCGCCCAAAGCGTTCACGCTGCAGGAAGCAAGTTAACTTTTTCGGCGGGCACCAGGAGAACGTCGCTTCGATGGCACTCAGCGAGGCTCTTGACCTCCGTGTGGCCTGAGGTGAAGTAGCGATAGTCGGGCGGCAACAATTCGGGAATCACCTGATCGAAGCTGACCCCACGTCGGTCGTAGAAGTGCCGGTTTACTTCCATCAGGAACACGGGACGGTTTGCCAGCAGGGTTTTCTGTGCTCCTTTAAGGAACCGGTCCTCGTGACCCTCAATATCGATTTTGATCACATCGAGACGAGGGCTGCCGAACGTCGGCCAGAGTTCGTCCAGAGTCTCAAGGCGAATCTTCACTTGCTGGAATCGCTCGTCGATGCCGGGTTCTGCTACCGAGGCGTTGCCAATCTCGGCCCCCGTCTCGAAGTCCTCACGCAGCAGCAGAGTGGCTTCACCGGGTTCCGACGAAAGACCTGCCTCGACCAGTGTGACCAGTTCTTCCACATGATTGAGTGACAGGTTCTTGCGAATCCACTCGACGTTCCGCGGATAGGGTTCGAAGGCAATCACGCGAGCGCCGGCGCGCTTCGCCCCTAGGGCCAGGGGAACCGTCATCGTTCCTACGTTCGCGCCTAAGTCGAGGGCGACTCCACCAGGCTCAAGGAATGAGAGGAGAACCTCGACGAGGTCTTCGAGGCCTGTGGTCCCGCTGAAAAGCATCATGCTCTGCGCAAATAAGCGGCAATCGACCGCCAGAGAGTGTCCGGCAGACATTCTGGCTATGGCTGAGGGATCGGCTCCGCCTTTGAGCAGCGCATCATTGACTACCTTGGCCAGCCTGCCACGACCGCGCACTCTGGGGAGAGCACGAATCACTGCGACTGCGCCTGGACGCAGCCAATTTGCAAACCCGACGGTGGATCCACTTGTCAACGAATACTCCTCGCTAACTTGAAATGGTCGCGCCCTATCTGCCTTGGTTATAGAAGAGCAACACTGCTATGGCAAGAAATTTATAACGGATGCCATGGATCCAAATTCCAGTCCGAAATTCAGGTTCGAACGCCATCTCAGTAACGCGGCAGGAAGGTATCGACACGCTGAGACCAGGCGTCTATGCCGCCCGCGACGGATTGAGCTGCGTCGAAGCCCTGCTGGCGGAGCCAGTTGGTGACGCTGAGCGAGCGGGCGCCGTGGTGGCAGAGGATCAGGAGGCGGTCATCGGGGTCGAGTTCCTGGTGGGCGCGGGCCGGGACGTCGCCCATCGGCATCAGGAGGCTGCCTTCGATGTGGACAGTCTCGTATTCCCAGGGTTCGCGAACGTCGATGAGGCGGACCCGCTGGCCCTTGGCGTATTGATTCTCGCCAGGCTTGTTTTCGGCGAGAAGGGCGGCTGCGTCAGGGGCAGTGATTTCGAAGTCGTACATGAAGACAGGATACGACGTTGACAACGATTGGGCGTAAGACCACCTTCGGTTCCGGATCCTTTCCGTGATCTTAAGGTGCCCGCTTCCTGCAAAAGCAGCGTTGAGGGATAGAGAGATAGACTGTTCGTGCACTCTTCACAGTAAAATTTTGAACTTTTTAAAGGTTGCTGGGCAGCAAGGCGTAAACAAGTTGATACTAGAGACAAATGCAAACACCAACCAAAGTGCTGATCGCTGAGGACGAGGTTAACGCTCTGATGGGTCTGGCTGAGCTGATCTCCGGCTGGGGCTATCGGACGGAGACGGCCCGAGATGGCGTTGAGGCATATGAAAAGGTGCTCGCCTGGGATCCTGCAATCGTCGTCACCGACCTGAAGATGCCGCGCATGGATGGACTCCAGTTGCTGGCGAAACTGACTGATTCCGGCAGCAAGATGGCGGTCGTGGTACTGACGGCACAGGGGTCGGTAGAGCTGGCCGTGGATGCGATGAAGCTGGGGGCTTACGACTTTATCTCGAAGCCTGTGGATGCGACGCGGCTGAAAACCATCCTCGCCAACGCAACGCGCCAGATGGATACCGAACTGGAACTGGAAGTGACGCGAAGGCAGTTGCGCCAGAGCGGAGTTCTGGGGTCTTTAGTGGGGCATTCGCGATCGATGCAGGAGGTCTTCGGACTAATTGAGAGGATCGCGCCCTCGAACGTCTCGGTACTGATCACCGGCGAGAGCGGGACGGGCAAGGAACTGGTGGCCCGCACGCTGCATGACCTGAGCGAGCGCAAGGGACGGCCATTCGTCGCGGTAAATTGCGCGGCCATTCCGGAAACGCTGATGGAGAGCGAGATCTTTGGCCATGAGAAGGGCGTGTTCACCGGCGCGGTGGAACGACGGGCAGGCTGCTTCGAGTTGGCTGAAGGAGGCACCTTGCTGCTGGACGAATTGGGTGAGATGCCGATCGGAACCCAGGCCAAACTGCTGCGGGTGCTGGAAGAGCGCAAACTACGGCGGTTGGGAGCACGCACCGAGATGGACGTGGATGTGCGGGTGCTGGCGGCTACCAACCGCAATCCGGAAGAGGCGGTAGCGGCCGGGCAGTTACGTTCGGACCTGTTCTATCGCCTAAACGTTTTTCATATTCATATGCCCGCGCTGAGGGAGCACAGGGAAGATATTCCGGACATGGCGGAACTGATGCTGGGGGAGATGAACCAGAAGCACGGACGGCGTGTGGCCGGAATTTCGGCGGCGGTGCTGGAGCGCCTGCAGCAGCATGACTGGCCGGGAAATGGTCGCGAACTGCGCAATCTGATGGAACGGGCCGTCATTCTGGCTCCGGATGGAAATTTGATCGAACTGGAACATCTGCCGGCGGGCTTTGGAAGAGCTGCGGCTCAGCCGGTTTGGGTCGGTGACGGGAACACGATTTCAGTGCGCGTCGGCGCGACCGTCGGCGAGGGAGAACGGCTGCTGATCCTGCGTACTCTGGAGTTTACCGGCCAGAACAAGACCAGAGCGGCCGAATTGCTGGGTGTGAGCCTGAAAACGCTGCATAACAAGTTGAAGGAATACGAAGGCTCGCGGGATGTCGGACGGGAGAGCGGAGGCCGGGATTGAGTCTGAAGACAAAACTCGTGATGGCAATTACCAGCCTTGTCTTCCTCGTAACAGCGGTGCTTTCGCTGGTGTACGTAAGTCAGCTGCTGCAGGCGGAGGTGAAACAGTCGTACGACACCAACGTGCTGGTGGCTGAGGAAATCCGCTACTCGCTGCAACAGGCGCTGGAAACCGGCCTGAAAGATCAGAAAGTCAATCCGAATGACACTGTGCAATTGCGCGCACTGGCTGCCGCTGCGGTGCGGGATAACGCGGGCCTGAAGGCGGTGGTTGACTCGGTCAACCGCTACTCTCTGACAGTCAACGACATCACGATCAGCGACAATCGCAATCGGATTTTGCTCACCACCGGACCGGGCGGCACCGACCAGATTGTGCCGGCGCGGCCCAACTACCAGCACTTGCGAGACGGCAATCCTGTTGAGCAGCTGAAAACGGTTTTTGGGCCTCCACTGGTATACGACGTTGTAAAACCCCTGGAGCGTAACGGCGAACTGTTCATGACGGTTCGTGTCGGTGTACGCACAACCCTGCTGCAGGCGCAATATAAGCCCGAACTCACGGAAGCGCTGACTCTGACAGGATTGGCGCTGGCTACTTCACTTCTGGTGGCTTTTCTGCTTGGAAACCTGGCCCTGCGACCGATGGAAGAGCTGAGCATGCAGCTCGATTATTGGACTCCGGTCGCCGAGGAACAGCCGGCGGAAGAGACCGAGACCGACACCATCGTACGTGTCTCCAACAAAATTGAGCGAATTGGCCAGCGGATGCGTAATGTGGAAGAGGTATTCTCGGCATTCAAGGAAAACCTCGACCAGGTGCTCGGCAACCTTCAGGACGGCATTCTGCTTTTTACCGGAGATGGCCGCGCCGTGCTGGTGTCAAGTGCCGTAACCCGTTTTCTGCAGGTGGATCGGAACGAGATTCTGGGCCAACATGCGCGTGACATCTTCGACCGCAATACAGTGCTCGGCAGGACGGTGCGAGAGGCCTGGGATGCGGGCGTAACGCTGGTGCAGGAAGAGATCGTGACCGAATTCGGAAACCGGATTGAGGTTTCGCTGGACTTTATTCACGATGATCGGGCTCGCGAAGGGCTGGGAGCGCTGCTAACGCTGCACGATCAGGAGTCAGTCGAGGTGATTGAGAGCCAGCTGGAACTTTCGCGCAGAATGGCGGCAATCGGCAGGCTCACCTCGGGTGTTGGGCACGAGGTGAAAAACCCGATCAACGCAATTGTTGTCCATCTTGAACTATTAAAAACAAAATTGGGTAATACTGGTCCATCAGCTCATGGACATCTGGATGTGATCGATTCTGAAATTCACCGCCTGGATCGGGTGGTACAGACTTTGGTGGACTTCTCCCGGCCGGTCGAAGTGAAGCTGGTGGAATACGATTTGCGGCGTGTGGTAGCGGATGTGGTTACCCTTGCAGCGGCGGAAATGTCTACTCGTCAGGTGACACTGACCAGTCGGCTTCCGTCCCATCCATTGATAGCGAAAGTGGATGTGGATCTTTTGAAGCAGGCGGTTTTGAACGTGGTCCAGAACGGCGCACAGGCGATGCCCGAGGGCGGAAAGCTGGAGGTGGTGCTGACTGATGATGGGAAATCGGCGGTAATCGAGGTGCAGGATGAGGGTGTCGGCATCTCTGAGGAACTAAGGGAAAAGATATTTGATTTGTATTTCACTACAAAAAAAGGCGGCAGCGGCATCGGATTGGCCATGACTTATCGCATTCTTCAGTTGCATCACGGAAGTATAGACGTACAATCGGAACTGGGCCTTGGCTCGGTGTTCCAGCTGCGAATACCTCTCTCTGCCTTGGACCGGGGACGACGGCATCCTCAGCCGGCGGTATTGGAAAGTACGGAAGGGAATCAGGGATGAGGATTACGGTTAAGTGCGCCTTATGGCTGCTGCCGGTGTTTCCGCTCGTGCAAGGGTGTGACCATAAGGCGCAAACAACTCAGTCGCAGACGTTGGCTCCGCCAATTGTGGACACTCCGCCGCCCAAGCCTGCCACAGTAACGACAGCAGATTTGCCTCCGCCAGTAATCGGGGACGCAAAGCCGGATACAACACCCAAGCCGGCCGCCCCACCTCCGGAACCGCCGAAGAAGCCAGTGCATCATCCGAAGAAGCCTGCGACTCCTGCCCCCACTACTACGCCGACTCCTACCCAGGAAACGGCAAGTGCTGGTCCGACCCCAAGTGTCAGTGCCATAGGAACGCTTTCCAGTGGTGGATCCGGCGGTTCGCGTTCGCAGACCGAGGATCTGATCAACTCGACTGAAAAGGGCGTGAATGGAATTACCCGCACCCTCAACGATTCGGAAACGAAAACGGCAGCCCAGATTCGCGAGTTTATCAAGCAGGCGCGGGAGGCTCTCGCTACCGGCGATGTCGATGGCGCTACAACTTTGGCCAAGAAGGCCAAGGTCTTGCTGAGTGAGTTAAATCCGTAAACGTCGGGCTGAAGGTAACCTTCAGCCCGATGTCAGCTGGGTTGGTTCAGGAAAAACACGGGTATCTTTCGGGAGAATGCCCGTCCTGAAAGCGCTTATCTTAGAACATCGATCGCCATGGCGGTCAATGCGGTGACTCCGGTGCGGATGGTTGGTTCGTAGACCGGCGCGAAGAGGGGCGAATGTGGGCCGGGAAGCTGCTTGCCCGTTTTGTGGCTCTCCTCCAATGTGGCCGGGGCGGTGGCGCCAAGGCGGAACATGACAGCAGGGATTTTGCCGTCCAGCGAGAACAGGCCTACGTCTTCGCTGCCCATAACAGGTTCGCAGACAGTCACGTGACCTGCGCCAAGCGTGGCAACGGCGACTTTGCGTAGACGATCGGCAAACGCTGGGTCATTGATGGTCGCGGGAGTGATCTCGCTCTTACTCACGGTGACTGTGGGCATGCGGTCAGAAGGAATACCGTAAGCGATAGCAACGCCCTCGGCGGTCTTCTTTACGGCATCGATTATCTGCTCGCGCACTGCGTCGGAGTAAGTGCGGAGCGTCAATCCCATGGTTACCTCTTCGGAGATGATGTTGCGCTTGAGGCCGCCGCGGATGGTGCCAACGGTGAGTACTGCGGGCTGTTGAGGATCGACCTGACGGCTGACGATGGTCTGGGCAAGCAGTATGAACTCGGCTGCGAGGACGATGGGGTCCTTGCCGCCTTCGGGACGCGAACCGTGCGTGCCTATGCCGCGCATGACTACGTCAATGCTGGTGGAGCTGGCGAGCAGCGGTCCGCCTTTGATGCCCACGTCTCCGGCGGCGATAGCGCTGTCATCGTGTTCGGAGAGGACAAAGTCGGGTTTACCGAATCGGTCGTAGAGGTGGTCGGCCAGCATCGCGCGCGCTCCGTCGATCGTCTCTTCGGAAGGCTGGCCGATGAGGACCACGGTTCCATGCCAATTCTTCTTGTGGTCGGCGAGTTCCTTTGCGGTGCCGAGCAGAACGGTCATGTGGATGTCGTGGCCGCAGGCGTGCATGACTCCCGCAGGCTGGCCCTCGGCATTGACTGACTTCACGTGCGAGGCATAGTCGAGGCCGGTCTTTTCTTCGACAGGCAACGCATCCATGTCGCTGCGGATCAGGAGGCGCGGGCCCGCGCCGTTTTCCATGACAGCGACGATGCCCCAGGCCTTGCTGCCATCCATGTAGACGCCGACGTGCTCGGTCACGGTGTAGCCGAGTTTGCGCAGGTCATCAGCGAGTTTGGCCGACGTCTTTTCTTCATTGTGGGAAAGCTCAGGGTTGCGGTGGAAGTCTTTGTAGGCTTCGATAAGCGAGGGCAACTGAGCTTCGACGGATGGCTTGAGATCGGCCGGCTGCTGGGCGAAAGCCGGGGCTGCAAGAAGCATCAAGGTTGGCAAAATAAATTTGTGAGGCATGCCGGGATTGTAACTGAGAATGGCTGGCAGGCGAACATAAAGAGAATACAGGGGGGAGGGGGGTGGTGCTTTTCTCAGATTTTCGCCTTGTTAAGTCTCTTATATACAGCTGTTTAGGTCTCGGAGCCGGGCTGCATTCAGGTGCGTTATGGCGCATTTAGCGGTCTTTTTCGACGTTTTTGTGCGCCTTTTCGTTGTTATTACAGGGTATGATTTCCGTTACAAATTTGAGACTGAGTTTCCCTTCACTGGTCAGTATGCTCTCTTACAGGAAAATTGAACGCAAGGGGTTGAGATTCTTGGGTACAGAAGGACGTAACCCGAAGCCTGACTTATTCAAGGTATATCGTCGTCTCTCTACACTGGCTGCGTGGAGATGACCTCTGAGCGGGCTTTCAAGCGCAGGAATGGTGTCTCGAAATAGCGGTATGATAATGCCGCGAGTGCAACCGTAAGGATCAACTGGAGAGCTCTCTGCTCCTTGTAGGCATAGCCGCCTGGGAACGGCACATGGCGCGCAATCAGGAAAGCGAGCTCATGGAAGACATACAGGCCATAGGAAATTCGTCCCAGATAGGCCGCCCAGCGCGGAATCAAGTCTCTGCTGAGGCCCAGCAGAGATAATAGGATCGACGCGCTGCCCAGCGCCCCCAATGCATAACCGGCAACCAAATCCGAGCCTAAGACCGGACCTCCCGGCTGTTTGGCTTTGAAGACATAGACGGCCGCGAACCAGGCAGTTGGGCCCATCAGGAAGAGAAGCACCCGCACCGGACCGCGGATCTTCGGCAGTTCCTGCTTCAACGCCAAGGCCAACAAAATGCCTGCCGCGAACATCTGAAACTGAACGAATGAATTGGTCCAGATGGTGCGATCCACATCCGCGCCAATGTGACCGTAGTAGAGCAGCCAGCCATTGGCAACCGCGATCATGGTCAGCGCGAGAAAGCACATCGCCCGTCTGGAAAACCACCTCGCTACGGCAGGCCAAAAGAGATAGAACTGCTCCTCGACGGAAATGCTCCAAAGGGGTTGCATCGGATTGTCCAGCCAGCCCGTAGAACCCAAGTACCAATTCCCAATCATGAATAGATAGGCCAACAAACGCGCAGCCTCGTGCTGTCTCGTCACCACCGCATAGATGATTCCGATCACCAGGCCAAGAACATACAACGGCCAGATGCGAAGGATTCGGCGCCAATAGAAAGCCCTGATGCGGACAGTGCCAGTAAGACCACGCTCGCGCAATAGCAGATCAGAGATGAGAAAGGCGCTCAACGTAAAAAAGAGACAGAGGCCAAAGCCAGCAGCGTTGGAGATGGAGATGTAGACGTAGACTAGCCGGGGGCTCAGGGTGGGCGAGACGAAGGGATTCCGAGGAAGGATGTGATGCACAAACACGAAGAGAAAGGCTAGAAGCCGCACCACGTCAAGTTCCGGACGATATAGCGACTTCTTCTCGGAGTTCGTCGCTGCCTTCGGAATGTGAGTTCCCTTCACGTGACTTCAGAGAGTTTAGCATTGCGATACAGAGGCATCGCCGCAGTCGACGTCTTATCCGTCACATGGCGCTCGCTGCGCACAATGCCAAGGCTGTACGCTGTTCAATGCCTTAGATGAGGTTTTTACATATTGGCTTGCCACCACACTACGACGTCGGAGAGCTTTACGGCGGGTGCGTCATTAGATGTGGTTTCAAAGGTGAGTGTGTTTGTGCCGGGTTTTACTATGCCGGGGTCGATCACTTCATGGAAGTAATGCACTCGTTCGGAGTCGCCGGAAAAGCCTTTGCTCCATACGTTGGCGCCGTTCAGGTGCAGGGTGAGGTTCATGCTGTCCAAATGGCACGTGTCGAGCATGAAGCCCAGGATGCAACGCGATTCCGGATTGATGCTGGAAGGTATCTCGAAGTCGATGGCATGCTGCGCCGCTTCTATTACCCAGGCATCGGTAATGATTGAATAGTCGGCTACACAATCCATATTGCTTTCTTCTCCTTCGTCCGGATAACGAGCTAACCATGGTAACCGGGGGAGTGACCATGGCAAAATCGCAGTTAATGGTCGCCCACCGAGTAAAGGAGAACGAGACCGGGCATCTTTATTCTCATCTAGTTAGACTTAGACCTTGCTGCTCTCCGGTAATAACTCTTCTTCTGTGTATAACTTTAACAGCAGAAAACTCCAAGCTACGGTAAAGTTAGTTCCAAGGCCTTTCCTGGAGGTGAAGGAGTGGATTTTCTTCAGAAATTCAGAAACGTCTGGCCTGGTGGTTTCGCCGAAGGCGCGCCTCTCGATCCGATGGGATCCTCCTATTATGGCGTATACGGTTACAACAGCATCTTGTACACCATTTATCGGGTATGTATCAGGCCTTACATCACACAAGATACAGTTGTGCTGGAGATCGGACCGGGGCGCGGCGCGTGGACTCAGACCTTCCTAAAGGAAAACTGCCTTAAGGTATACGCAGTGGATGTGGCCGATCCGGAGCATACTCATTTCTGGGAGTACGTCGGTAAAGATCCACGTGCGGAATACATTGTCGTTCAGGATCTGAAACTCGATAAAGTTCCGGACGATTCGATCGACTATTTCTTTTCGTTCGGAGTATTTTGCCATCTCACGCCTGAAATGTGCGAAGAGTACGTGCAGTCTTTGGCGCGTAAGATGCGGCAAGGCAGCCGCGGCTTCCTCATGATCGCCGATTTCGATAAGTACGAAGAATGCCTCAAACACGCGAGCAGTTACTCTATTGAACGCTTTTTTGATGGGCAAAAGCGTAAGGTATGGCTACCGACAAAGTTAGCTTTTCGATACACCTGGAAGTATTTCCGTCCGAAGATGGATTTGGAGCCGGTGTCGAAGACGCGGGAAGTTAACTTGAGCGGCTCCGCCGAGGGATGCGGTTGGTATCACTGGGGGGTTGACCGGGCCTGCAAAGCTTTGACGAGTTCGGGATTCGAAATCATCGAGCGGGATGTGGAGGTTTGCGCTCGCGATCCGTTGATCCATTTCAAAAAGCTTTAACCGAAGTTAGGTTTGGAACGGGTTGCTGTTACACGCTCGTTCTGCGGAATGTTCTACGAAGAACATCTCGAGGTTGGCTCGCTCTCCAATAACATTGGAGCACCTATGGCGCTAGCCTCAACCTATTTGTCTATGTCGTTCAGCGCAAACGTACCTAACAGAAATGGATGAGACACCGGGGGCGCGCTGCTGCTGGTTGACGATATCGGATAGGGATCTGGCTGAAGGGTCGGAAAGCCCCAGACACGTCCATTGCGTAAGTCGATCGCAACTTTTCCAAGTACCTGCCTGCTACCGTCCGGCGCGCGCAGCATCGCTGTGCCAGGCTCGAAGTACAAGGAGATAGGTTGGCCGAATGCTGCGGGCGGGTTGCCTGATTCTGAAGCTACTCCGGTGGATAAGATGCGAGCAGCCGCTGATATCACTACTTGCCATAACTCTTAGAAGAAGACCGGCGAAGGCGATCATCCTGCGGCTGATTCTTCAGTAACACAGCGGCACTCGTGGCACTGGCAGTTGCGAGCCCCAATGCGATCACGAGGATGACGCGATAGCCTGACACGAAGGACTCCTCGATTGCACGGCGTACGCGCTGGTCGGGGTTCTCAGCTGCTGCAAGCCTGGGACGTTGCGCATCCACCTGCCGGCGTTGTTCGCTGGACAGCGACAGTCCCTGCAGGCGTTGATCGAGTCCGTGGTTGAAACTCGTGTATAAGACCAGGCCGAACACCGCCACCGCCATCAGGCCTGCGGTTCGCGAAACGGCGTTGTTCACTCCTGAGGCGACGCCTGCTTCGCTTACAGATACCGCGTTCATCACAGTGGTGGTAAGCGGAGCAACGGTGACCGACATGCCAAGGCCAAGAACGGCGACGGCGGGGAAAAATGTCGTCCAGTATGATCCTCCTATTCCTGTTCTCAGGAAGAGCGCGAACCCAAGTCCGGCTATGACAGGACCGATTACGAGCGGCAATTTCGGACCATATCGCGCGATCAGGCCACCGGACCAACGCGATAGCGCAAAGATCAGCAGAATCATCGGGAGCAGGGCTGCTCCTGCTTCTGTGGCGGAGTAGTGCTGCACCTGGATAAGGTCGAGCGGAAGGAAGAACAGGATTCCGCTG